>Ga0208645_1001910_pt1 | contig 17342 bp, 13 predicted proteins | sample VirMetDEL_Sep_01_FD_184519 | JGI IMG/M metagenome (GOLD analysis project Ga0208645, IMG submission 184519) | Aqueous microbial communities from the Delaware River and Bay under freshwater to marine salinity gradient to study organic matter... | ecosystem: Environmental > Aquatic > Marine >... | reverse complement strand
GAGTGGGGTCCGGGTGGCGAAAACGTAAGAAATACTCGTCGAATTGATTGTTTTTTGATCATTTGGCGAGTTTAAAAGTTGCGCTAGGTGGTATGCCGGGGAAATACATGGCTACTTCAGACCATCCCTAGGAACACATTACCGCCTACGTTGTGTGCGAGGTGAATCGCAACCATATTAACGCCGCCTGATATTCCCCCTGATGCATCGTGATAGGCCGGATTGCTGGCAACCAAGGCGATAGTGCCGAAGCCGATGATTACGATCAGGGCATACCCTATGCCGACAAGACCGGTGGCATAAAGAATACTTTGGCGTGCGGCCTTAACGTTACCGACAGTGAAAAACCGCATGAGAATATGTGGAAGGCCTGCCGTGCCGAAGACTAATGCCAGGCCTAGGGAAATCGCAGACACCGGGTCGCTGATCAGACCGCCTGGACTCATGATTGCTATATGGGAAGGATGCACCTGGGTCGCTTGAGTAAACAGCTGGTTCAGGCTGAATCCAAATTGGGACAGCACCATGAAAGCCATGAAGACGCAGCCGGTCAGCAGTAATACGGCCTTGATAATCTGAATCCAGGTGGTTGCTAACATCCCACCAAAGAAAACATAAATCACCATTAGCGTGCCCACTAGAAGCACTGCTGCGGTGTAATCGAAACCAAACAGCAACTCCACTAGTTTTCCGGCACCTACCAGTTGAGAAACCAGGTAAAGCAACACGATCACAATGGAACTGGAGGCTGAAAATGCCCGTATGGGCCGCGGTTTCAACCGATAGGACAGTACATCCGCCAGGGTGTAGCGCCCCAGGTTTCGCAGTGGCTCCGCAATCAGAAACAGAATGATCGGCCAACTGGCAAGGAAGCCGATCGAGTAAATCAGCCCATCAAATCCACTGGTGAAAACCAAGGCGGAGATGCCCAGCAAAGACGCCGCAGACATGTAGTCGCCAGCGATAGCCCAGCCATTCTGGAAGCCGGTGATTTTTCCTCCTGCGGCATAGTGATCCGCGACGCTATTGTTTTTGCGTGCCGCCCAGCGGGTGACGAACAGCGTGAAAATAACGAAGGCCAAAAACATGCCGATGGCAATGGGATTATGTTTTTGTACGGCGCCAGGGAGATCGGCCGCGTATACCGTTACCGAAGCAAGCATGGCGGAGATTGTAATAAGTAGACGCTTCATTTGTTGAAGCTCCTGATAATTGTTTTTATTTTAGGGTCGTAGCAGGTGTTAGTGCGCCAGACATAGACAGCAACGAGGAGAGTCGTGAAAGCGAGCATTCCAAAACCGATTGGCACGCCCCACGTCATCGGCTGCCCTTCTGTGATAGGCGTACCCAAACGGGCAGGTATAAAGGCCAGGGAAAGAATAAAACCAAAATAGACGGCGAGCATAAGCGCCGTCATGCTCCACGAAAATAGTCGGCGCTGTTTTACCAAAGCACGAAACTCCGTATTTTCGAGAATCGGGTTTTGAATAGTGTCGTCAACCTGTTCAGCGGACATGGTCGGGCCACCGTCTTGCGGATATGTATGTTCCATGGTGATCTCCAGCAAATGGCTTGTGGCTGAGTTAAAACTTCACGGGCACTGCAGTCTCACGCATCACGGCTTCCGGAGTCCGGTACAACTCCGCCATGTCACGCTCTTCCTCGCTTTTCAGTTGCGCCTGCATATACGCGCCAAGATGCCTGGCGTGCTGAACAATCGACGCGCCGAAACGACAGCGCCGCTCGCTGTAGTCCGCCAATGCCTCTTCAACCGTTGCATGTCGCGCAAGTGCGTCCACGATTGCCAACGCATCACCGGCGGCCTTGGTAACGCCCATCCCACAATGGGGACGCGCCACGAATGCCGCGTCGCCGAGCAACGCGACACGGCCAAAATTCATCTTCGGTACTTCCAGGTCGTAAATTGGCTGGAATAACGGCTGAGCAGCTTTCTTAACGACTTCGGCAAACTGCGGGGCCAGTAATGTCTCTGCGGACTTGTACATATTGTCGAGCACATCACGACGTATCAGCGCCGGAGGAATTCCGCCTTCAAACTGTTTACCGCTTTCATCACGCAGCAAATCCTTCAAGTCATCGTCATCGCTGGTGCGGTACCACACGAAGTTGTAACGGCGCTCGCCGACAAGGGTGCTGTTGGAATGCCCGGCAACTGGATACCCCAAGATCTGCTCATGCGGGGGCAAACAAAACGCGAATTTATCGAAAAGTGCGGCGTGGGCAGCGTCAGACAGAGCACTTTCATCGACTAACCCGCGCCAGGCGATATAGCCGGCATATTGCAGATGCACATCGGGTAAAAAATGTTGGCGAATCGTCGACCGAAACCCATCAGCCGCAACAATGACGTCTGCTTGATGAGTCGTCCCATCGGCCAATGTCACGCTGGCATGGGTTTCAGTACTTTCGACCGACACCACACTGCCACCGCAGCGATACCGTGAGTCTGGGAATGCACAGCGAAGCACCTGGTACATCTTCCCCCACGCGGTCAACGTTTGTGGAAGCGCATTCTCAAGTACGGCTTCGCCGTCCTGGGCCAAAGTGACGCGCGACAGCACATCGATACCTACCGATGCGTCGAGGGGAATTCCCGCTGCGGCCATCGCTTCGAACAACTCAGGGTGTGTAACGATCCCTGCGCCTCGTCCAGCGAGTTCATCCGGAACGCGTTCGAAGACCTCAACGTCCCAACCGTTGCGCAACAGCATATTTGCTGCAAACAGGCCGCCCAGCGAGCCGCCCACGACTATGGCGCGGGGCTTGTTCGAGGCGTTCATCATGGCTGCTCTCCCACCGTTGCAGAGGCATGGGAGGCGTAAGAACCCACAGCATCGATCTCGGAGGCCGGGAAATTGAGCTCGATGGTGACACCAGACGGATCTTCGATGAACACTTGATGCAGGCCTAGGCTCGGCACGGTGCGATCGCGCCACGCAATCCCTTCGGCTTTGAAGACGTCCCAGAACTCGACCAGGCCGGTGACCAAAAAAGCAATGTGATCAACCGTCCCAGTGCCTGTCAGCGGGATTTCTTTATCGCCCAGGTATTTTTTCAGGCCTTCAGGATTGGAAGGATCAATCCCGATAATGTGGACCGTGCCGAAGTCCTTCTCATCACCGCCCATGTACAACCAAACGCCAGGAAAATCGAATGGCGGCCGGTAGCCAGGAGTAAAACCGAGGACCCTTTCATAGAATCGACTGGACTTTTCCAGGTCGAACGACCGGATCGAGTAGTGAGCGAGCTTCACGACTTGCATGGTGCCTCCAACAGTTTTTTTGTATTTATTTATCAGTTGATAAACAATACGACCAGCTGAAATTGAAGTAAATAGGTGGCGGATCAAATTTTTGAGGACAGGCTTGAACCACGCTGTGGCGTCGCCAACAGCGAACGGGCTTCAGGCGTTGGGAAAGGGCTTTTCAGAGCAGGATGGTGCGCGGACACCCCTCCTCACCCGCTCAGTTGAAGGCTGAAACAGGTGATGAGTGGTCGATAGAAAAGCAGGGCAAAATAGGCGATCAGGAGGCAACAAACACGAAATCGAAACCGATCAATTCAAGCGAGGCTTCTTACCCAAATCGTTATCGACTTGCTGCAATACATGGGGACTGCCGTTAAGGAACGCATCGACCATTTGCTCGATCAGCGCATCTATGTCTTCAGTCACTGGAAGATCGTAAATCCATTTGCGAACACCGATATAGAAAATACTGGCATGCAGACTCCAGATCAGCTCGAGCTCTTTTTCATTGATCGTGTCCCCTGAGGATGGCGCCAATCCATGAGTCTGACGGATTTCTGCAATGACAGGGATGAAGACCCGCTCACGCAATTTAGCCAGATACCGATCATTGATGCCTTCACGTGTCAGCCCGGCGAATACGAAGATACGAATCCACTCTCGCCGCAGAATCACACGAGCGTATGAGGTGTAGAAATGAACCAGGCGAGACTGAAGGGGTTCGGAACGATCCTTGATCATCGCCTCCCACGAGGAATCCCACTGATATACCTCGTCGTACACGCGGTCTATCAGTGCCTCTTTGCTGGGGAAATATCGATAGAGTAACGGTTGGGTAATATCCAGTTGTCGCGCCAGCTCACGGGTACTGCCCGAGAATCCGCACGTCGCAAAATGCTCGATAGCTTTCTGCACGATTTGCTTTTCCCTGACCTCAGGCGAAAGGCGTCGAGTCGTCGATTTGACGGGGTCTGCTGATTTCGCTGATTTTCCCGACTCGTTCTCGTCTCTATCTTTTAAGTCTTGCATAACGCCTCGCTGGAGCTTCATTAAGGCATCATACAAAACAAAAGAATGCACTGGCTATGAACCACACCTATTTGGCCAGACGACTTTCAATATCCTTCTTGAACAACGCAGGTCGGCTTAAATAATGCCCCATGGCCAACACTTCCATTTGGCCGTCGATCTCCAGCGCAAATGCCGGAAAGCCGCGCGCATTCAGAGCTTCAAGCATCTCGTTGCTGCGCTTGATGTGGTCTTGCAATGAGTCTGCCGTGATCAAATCAAAAGTTGCCATAAACGATTCGGGTTCAAACCCAAGCTCATTGGCAATGCCGGCGATTACCCCTCGGTCAGCAATGGCCTGACCTTCTTGGTAGTAGGCAATTTGCAGGCGTTTGAGCATTTCGATACCACGTCCGGACAGCTGTTGAGCGGTCAACATCGCTGCAATCGGTGGTGAAGAGTCCAGCTGGACATTTTCATGTTCCAGTACGCCTTGAACATAGGCGTCCGCGAAGGTCTGTTTGCTGAATGCCGTAATCCGGGCTTCGTGAGGACGAACAAAATCGCGCCACTCACCCGACATCAACTTGCTTTTGTCCCCCGAGAGCATACCCACGCCATGGGCCTGAATTTCCAGGCCAGGAATAGCGGTGGCCGCCGTGATCATCGGCGCCGCCCCATAGCACCAGCCACAGAACGGGTCGTAGACGTAATGCAATGTCGCAGTGCTCATTCAAATCTCCGGGATCTGCCGTGCCACACGGCGAAAGAGGTTCGTTACGTCGTGGATCAAACATGCGAAAACAGCAATGAGGCGATCAGCGCTCGGCCAAGCCTTCAGGCCCGAGCAATTCGCTGATGAAATCGATAAACGCATTGACGCGTTTGGAGCCACGATGATTGGGAAGATACAACGCAGAAATGGCCGAACTGGCATCGTTCGGATTGATAACAAAGGACTCGAACAATGACGTCAAATCACCGCTGCCAATATCGTCGTTGACGAGCCAGTCAGGTAACAGAGCCACCCCGCCACCCGCCAGCGCAACCTCACGTAAAACTTCCGCATTGTTGCTTTTGAAGCGCCCCTCAATCGGTACCCGAGTCTCCTCACCTTCCTTTAAGAAAGTCCACACCTGCTGCTTTGGGCCGTAACTAAAACGCAGACACTCGTGTTGCATGAGGTCCATGGGATGTTCAGGAAAACCATGTGCATTCAGGTACTCGGCACTGGCCACAACCCGGCGTCTGAAATGACCGACGGGACGACTGACGACACCATCCATGGCTGCTGCCGATCCCAATCGGATCGCCAGATCGACGCGTTCCCCCAGTAATTCGACGATGTCATCGGAGAGCGTCATGTCCAACACAAGTTGAGGGTATCGCTTCAACAGCGAGGCAATATGCGGCGCAATCAGACGGCGCCCCAGCGCTACGGGCACGGAAATACGAAGATGGCCCGCAGGGAGTTCCCCGCGGTCAGTGACCGAGGCATCCGCCTCGGCGACAGCATTCAGCACCTCCCGCGCTTTCAAGTAGTAGGCGGCCCCGGCATCTGATAATGAGATTTGACGCGTGGATCGATTAAGCAGGACAGCGCCTAGTTCCGCCTCAAGCCCATCGATCATCCGAGTCACAGAAGACGTCGCCAGGCCTAACTGTCGAGCGGCAGAAGAAAAGCCCTTCGAATCCACAGCCTGGACGAACATCTTCAATGCGAGCAGCTTGTCCATGACACTCCTTGACTCACCCGTTGTTCATCTTGAGCATTGCGCCAGTTCGGGTCCGACGAGAAACCACCGAGAAGACGACCAAAGCGACCAGTGACAATCCGCTTCCCACCGCAGCAATCGCCAACCAGCCGGCATGTTCATAAAGCGAACTGGCCACCGAAGAACCGATTGCACCACCGATAAAGATACTGATCATGTACAACGCATTCAGACGGCCTCTGTTAGCAATGCCCAAGGCGTAGACGGCTCGCTGACCCAACACCATGTTCATTTGCACTGCAAAATCCAGCGCTACACCGGTGACCGCTAACCCAATCACACCGTAGAAGGGATTGATGAAGGCCGGTAGGAAACTCAATATACCCAGCACCATGGCCAACTGCGACGCTCGTCGAGTATGTCCTGCATCAGCGAGTCGACCACTGATAGGTGCGGCAATTGCACCGATCGCGCCGACCAGAGAGAAAATCGCAATCTGACTTTGCGTGAGGCCGAACTCACGACTCAATATCAACGGCACAGCGGTCCAGAATAAACTGAACGCCGCAAACATCAGCCCTTGATAAAGCGCGCGCTGACGCAGCACGGGCTCGCGACAAAACAGTTGTCCCAGGGACATCAGCAATTGACCATACGACGCGCGATGGGTCGGTTGCCATTTAGGCATGGTCATGCCAATCACGATGGAGATAACGAGCATCAAGGCGGCGGCCCCGATAAACACCGCCCGCCAGCCCAAATGATCGGCAACCAGACTCGACAGCGGCCGCGCAAGCAGAATCCCTAGCAGCAAGCCACCCATAATCCCGCCAACTACCCGACCGCGAGATTCTTCCGGTGTCAGATGTGCCGCCAACGGGATAAGCATCTGCACGGAGACTGAGCTGAAACCGATGAGTGCCGACACCACTAGAAATACACTCGGCTGCTTGGACAAACCGGCGGCTACCAGGCTGAAGATCGTAATCACAATTGTCGCGATCATCAGCCGACGGTTTTCTACCAGATCCGCCAAGGGCACCAGGAAAAACAATCCGAGCGCATAACCAATCTGAGTCAGCGAAACGATGAAACTCGCGCGTCCACTCGACATGCCGATATCCGGAGCGATCAAGCTGATAATCGGTTGAGCGTAATAGATGTTGGCCACGATGGCACCGCAACAAAAAGCAAACAGAAGCACGAGCCCCTTTGTCATCGACGCTTTTTGTATCGTCGCTGCTGTATCTCTTGTAGAAACGCCCATGCCATAGACTCCTGAGGTTCGACAGCGGTGACTCTTCAGAAAAAGTCACGCGCATTGATGTTTTCCAGGTCAACAACATAGGCGGCACTGCATCTTGAGAGAATATGGTCAGGACGCAACGTCGCGTTGCGTCTTGCGCAAGAGATACCCAGGCTCGGTGAGCGCCCCCGCTTGATTCGAGGACGAGGAATTGATCGAGACGCCTCATTGTCGGCCCCTCCGCCTCATAACTTTTGACTTGCCTGGCCCCGCTCATTTGATGACCACAACTCACCTATCAGCCGACTGGTGAACGACGGGCGAGGAATCGCCATGCGCCCAGTAAACTGAATCGCCGATGATCCAAAGGCCAAATACGACTTCCGATGGGATCTGGCTGCTTACACGGTGGCCGAGAAACTAACCGGCTTTCGGCTGGAACGACGCACCAATTACCTGATCAAGCGGAATGGCCAAGACAAGCAGATCCAGACATGCACGCTCGAGTGCAGTGGATGTTCGTGTGATTGCGGCGCTGAATACCGTTGCTCGTATGAAGCAAGCGACTGCTCAAAATGCGGCCACACCGGCAAGAGGCGAATGACCTTTGGTTTTCCCGGCAGACCCCTTTTGGAGCGGGAAGCAGGCGTGAAAAATAGAGAAGTCACGCAAATGTCACGCACACGAAAAAGGCCAATGCTGTGAACATTGGCCTAAATCGTTGAATTATATGGTCGGGACGGAGTGATTCGAACACTCGCCCCCTAGCACCCCATCTCCTTTTTAATACTTCTTGAAAGCTTCCAAAATTTTACTCTGGATTTTTCCAAGTTAGTGTTTACTTGAGTTCCAGCGGTGTTCTGCTCTACGAAAGTCCAGGAACGTCCATCAAGAGTCGACGTTTTTGTGGGGGGGGGTAAAAGTAGGGGGAACCCGTTTTATGGCCAAAATCATCATCAAAGAACTCGAGTCGCTGAGCGCTAATGATGCCGGCCTGATCCTCAGGGAGGATGGCAATCTCGCCGTTCGAATCTCAGTCCGTAGGGACGGCGTGTCGGTCAGCTTTTTCTATCGGTATCGTTGGGACGAGCAGAACAAAGAGTACGCCTGCGGGTCTTGGGAGCGCCAATCCTTGACGGACATCCGCAAGGCACGCAACCAAGTCCAAGCGCTCATTTAACAGGTTCATCACATTTCATGCGCTAACCGACAAAATCCCCCGTGTTAACACAAACAGACACCAATCATTGCCAATGTGAAAAAACGCGCTATATTGTGTTTGTGACAAACACAAACCACTATATGATGTGCTTTAGTGTAAGTCAGCTTAGGAGATTAGGTGTAAAAGCCCCACACTCGTAGGAGATTTACGATGACTGATCGACGCCCTATCAACAAAGATGTGACCGTTCCGAAGCCCGGCGGTGGCGAACAGCCTCGCTCGCGAAATCAAGATGGTCAAATTCGAGACAAACGGAGTGACGCCGGTAAGCCTCGGAGCAAATAGATCAATGCTGAACTGCGTCGCCTGGTATCCATGAAGTTACCCGGCGATGCAATACCATGGAACCGCGTCAATGGGACTTGGATTCAACCTTGCCGTTTACCAAGGTCACCACCATGTATACGTAAACCTCCGTCCCCCACGTATAGACTTGCACATTTCCGCTGCTGGCAGCCTCCCTACCAGGAATCTTGACAATATCCAGCACCTGTTCATATGTCATGCCGGTCTTAATTGCAGCGCATTGTTGATCACTAATATTGGGACGCTGGGCTCTTATCGTTTCAATATCGGGAAAGCCGGATTGATAGTTGACGTTATTGCCATTGCCAGAAATGACCGGACTGTTGTTGCCGCTGGAGCTGTGCGAAACTGCCGGGGTCGGCAGGACGAGCGCAACCAGTGATGCCAAAGCCCCCAATATGCCTGTCTACAAACCAATTTTTTTCATGTTTGCCATGTCATTCTCTGGATTCTCAGATGATTCAGTTATACGACTACGGCGAAACGCTGAGCATCAAGGGCAGCAACAGCCGAGAATCCAGCGCCCTTCTTGAAGCTCATGTTATGGACGAAATTCTTCATCGCATCAGATGGGTCGATGGTTTCGAGGTTAAGTCCGTCAACAGTTGGCCTAGAGAACGCAACACTCAGAATTGGCTGTTCCTCCATATGACCAGTCGAGCTGTTGAGCACATTGTCCAGAGCGGTGACGATGACTAGGTCATCCGGCAGGATTGCCAACAACTCTCGACCTACTCGCAGGGCGCAACTGCACACGTAGTCCTGATGAAGTTCGTTGAACCGCCCAGCAGGCATAGCTTTGGTCGACAGCTTGCCGCTTTTGAGTAGAGATTTGATTTCGGTCGGAATCACATCGGAGCCATGGATAGCGACTTTGGCTTCTAGGACACCACCTTCATGAACAATCATCTGAATAGCTGAGCCGAGGTGTGATATTTCTGCAAACGACTCGAAAGCTTCGATGGCATCTAACTTGGCTTGACGGTCACCATCAAGGATACGGATCGCAATGTCCCTCTCCCCTGCCCACTCGGTATGGGCAGTTTTCCATTCAACAAGCTGAGCCTGATATTGCCTTTCGTCTTCCGCCTGCGCGGTGCCAATCTTGCCTGCAAGGGCTACGCGCTGACGAGCCTCTAGCTTGAAGAGACGAGCCCAGAAATTGGGGTGATATGTAGCGGCCGCATGCGTAGCTTCTTGCTCAAGAGTATTGCTCTTGAGTGGCTGTCTAGGTTCAGGGTTGGAGAGAAGTCGCTTCCATTTCACGGGCTCGGCACATTCCTTGTGCATCGAAAGGAGGATATCTACGTGATTTTCGTAAACCTCAAATTCATACGCTGCTTGTTCGAGCGCTTCCATCTTTGCGTACTCTTTCTGTCGCTTTTCAAGCTCACGCTGACGGCGATGAGCGTTGCGCTCTGATCGCCGCGCAGACGCTTGCAGCGAACGTACAGTCCCTTTCCAACCCATCACGACTCTCCATACCGTTCATGTGATGGCACATTAACATAACCCGTATGTGTTGCCTGAATCACCTGCGCATTTGGTAACCGAAACATCAGTTAACCCAGAAGTAAGGGGACCTTCACGGCCCCCATGTTTCTCGTTTACTCCGCCATTTGACGTATGGCCTTCTCAATCCGCTGACGTCCCGCATGAGCAAGCTTGCTTACACCAGCTTCTTTCGCGACCGCGTATATCAAGGCCTCCCCTTCGTGCCCCCGCCGCACCATCTCATCAACCAAAGCACGTAGTTCTGGCAGGCAGATTTCAGATAGCCCTCTCGTAGCATCTTCGTCGCCAGGCTTACGGAAGACGACACTGGAGTCCGACTCGATATGAGTCGGCCAGAAAAAGACTCCTGTCTGCTCTTCTTCATGTGAGCGGAATCGAGCCCGGGCAAGTTGGTCAACGCGATCACGTATCCGTGACCCGGTTCGTACCCAGCCATGAGCACGGGCAATGCGCCTTGCGAGCGCCGTGTCCAGAACAGGTCCCTCTTGCGCTACGACATGAGCAATCATCTGCTCCAATGTTTCCGTGTAACTCGCCTCAAAGAACTGGTCTGGATCGACCAACCCTACCGCCTGACGAGGGTCGGCTTCTTTATAAATCAAATATTCAAGGGGACGAGCAAAATCCAGGACATCCTCATCTGGTGTGATAGATGCAGCCTTGGCGTACTTCAAACCAGGCAACGCGCCGGAGGGGTCATTGGATTCGGCCACACTATCCACTGTGGCGACCACAGTAACCTGACTTACTACCTCAATGACCTCAGCCATAGCTGCGTCGATTTTCAGTCGTTCTGCCTCTTGAGTTGCATCGATGACAGCCTGCTTCGCTCGGGAATCCGCTAGAATCTCGTTCAGCCGTTGGTGTACCTTTTCGGCAGTTCCAATTGCATCAACCCACCAGTCCGTCGACCATATCCTAACGATCTCCCAGCCAAGTCCACGCAGTACAAACTCACGGAGCTTGTCACGATCACGAGCGGTCGCACTGCGGTGATAGGTAGCACCGTCGCATTCAATCCCGGCAAGGTACCGTCCAGGTGTGTCAGGGTGAACAACCCCAAGGTCTATTCGAAAGGAGGAAACGCCAATCTGGGTAAATATCTGCCATCCCTTTTTAGCCAAGGCCGCTGCAACTGCCTCTTCGAATGGGCTGTCAAAACTACCCACGCTACCAAAGTCAGCCTCTGCGAGAGCCCGTGGACCACGCTCTGCAAACTCCAAGAAGTGCTTAAGATCTCGAACCCCGATCGCTTGCGTACGAGCTAGATCAATATGCTCTGGGCGCAAGGTCGAAAACACCACAAGCTCCTGGCGAGCACGGGTTATTGCCACGTTCAGTCGACGCTCACCACCAGGGCGGTTCATCGGACCGAAGTTCATGGACAGCACACCGGCAGCGTCTTTTCCGTAGGTGGTCGAGAAATAGATGATGTCTCGCTCATCGCCTTGAACGCTCTCAAGGTTCTTGACGAACACAGGCTCCAGCTCGGACTCAGCGAAATACGAATCGAGTGATGGGTCTTTCCGGCAAGCCTCATCCAGCATGTCCATGATGAGCTTCTGTTGCTCGCCGTTAAAGGTTACGACCCCCACGGTCCGCCCGCTTTCGCGGAAGGCTGGAGACTGTAGGCGGGCAACCAAATCAGCAACTAAATATCTTGCTTCAATTAAGTTTGTTCGCGACCCACCCTTGTCATATACACCCGGGACTGGGCATAACCGTACTGCTTTGTCGGCCGTAAACGGTGATGGGAAGGTCACCAGCTTCGACTGGTAGTATCGCAGGTTCGAGAAAGCGATCAGACTTTCGTGGCGGCTACGGTAGTGCCAGTTCAGATTACGCATTGGCAGATTGGCACTGATGCACTCGTCCAGAATACTCTCGAGATCAGCCTCTACATCCTCATCTTCAGCGGTCGACTCAGCTCGGTTAAAGAACGAAGTCGGAGGGAGCTGTTTGGGGTCGCCCACCATCACCACTTGCTTCCCTCGGGCCATTGCGCCGATGGCATCCCAGACAGGTATTTGAGATGCCTCATCGAAGATAACGAGATCGAATGGCGTTGAGGCAGGAGGCAGATACTGAGCAATGGATAGAGGGCTCATGAGCAAACATGGAGTCAGCTTGGTTAGCGCTTCTGGCGCACGACTCATCAGCTCCCGCAATGGAATGTGCTTGGTCTTCTTGCCCATCTCATGTCGCAGGACTCCCCACTCTGAAGAGCGACTTACACTGTCTTGGCTTGGCAGGTCGGAACATAGCCGAGCCCGGAGCCAGTCCTTGGTCAACTCGGTGAACTTGTCATCCAAAGCCCGGAAATCACGAATGCGCTGTTCATGCTCCACGCTGACGAACGTCCGGATCACCTCTTCGTTGTCGACCGTCGTGTTCAGCCACCAGCGGGCGTAATTTACTTCCAATACACGACGGACTTTTCCAGAGCTGATGGCTCCTGTTTCCATCGATTGAACAATCGGAGCCAGGCCGACAGCGTAGGCCTCATCGCGAACCTTCCGCCAAGCGCACCATGCCTTCAGACGCGATTCAGACGAGACGACAGTTTCGCAGTTTTTCTTGATATCACTTAGTGCCAGGTTGGCAGTTTCGATGACGCCCATTTCGGTGAAACGACCGACGGCAGTCAGGTGCGCTGCTCGCTCCTGGAGCAGCTCGAGCTTTTCGCGAAGGGTAACGCCGGCGATGGCTATAGTAGCCTCCGGCTCAAGTAATGCGTTACCGTCACCCAGCAAAGTTTGAAGCGGTGCTTTGTAGGCCGCGACCTGTTCTGGATTGAGTGCTAGCTTCGCCACCGCGGTAGCCATCTCCCCTTGGAACGCTACCGCCCTACGTGCGACGTCAACCTTCGTTTTCAAGTCATTCCAGACAGGAACGATTTCTCGCAGATCGGCCAGATCCACCAACTCTCGCTCAACTGCTGCTCTGTTCTTGAGCAACTCAAAATCAGCTTTTAACGACGAGCCACAACGCCCCTCCTCTACATGAGGATGGTCGTCGACAAGTCGACCGCGTTCTTCTATGCCACGTCGTTCAGCCTGGAACCGCAGAGCAGCAGTCAGCACGTCAATATCCGTGGTTAAACCGCTCCAAAGAGCGCTCGTTGCGGAGCTGAGATCAACCAGCTCATCTAACCCAACATCGAGACAAGTCAGCGCACGCAGCCGGCGGAGTTCCTCCTTCAGCTCATCACCTAGCTGGCCCTGCTCAACCAACTGCAAGCCGTCATCGATCCAAGCAGAATTACTTTTCTGAAGCCGCATAGCCTCTTGCAGCTTGATCGCTGTCGCAAGATGCGTTGCTTCGGATTTGGCACCTTGCCAAACAGCAACACACTCATGACCTGGCTCCAGCTCATCGATTGCTCGACACACCGACCGAATCTCTACCCAAGTAGCGAGATCCTTGCCATTGTCGACTTCATCTGTTGACGTCTGAGTCGGTGCCAATAGCCCAGCGATGCGGCGTTTTCCGAACCAAGACTTAGGCCAGAGAGACTCCTCCGCGTCTTTCCATTCGCGCAGCAGGAGTTCGGTATCAAGTACTTCAATCGCATCCCCATAGGACGCCGTTAGCTGGTGTTTGAGGTCGTCTATCTGACGCAGTAATGTGACAGCTTGCCCGAGAACGTCAGTGACATTCTCTGGCCAGGCGGGGCCTAGATCAACGAACGTAGCGCGGCGTTGCTGCAGCAGATCAATGCCTTGTTTAGCTTCAGCAATAATACGAGAGGACCAGAAGGATGAGAGTCTAGAGTTAATGTCCCGGTGTTCGTCGACCCAAGTGCAGCCGTCACTCAGGCGTTTAGAAATCGAGCGAGCATCGGGGCGCAGTGCGAAACGCCAATCATGCCCAGCGGCAGCGGGAAGTACTCGAGAAAGGATCGATAGCCCCTCAAGTGCTGTTGGGGTGTACTCCGTAACAGGAAGCCCGGAAAGCTCAACAAAGCGATCGGCAGCTCGCTGGACTTCAAGCACAGCGGGAAGCACGTCACGAGCCGCCTGCACGAATTGTTGCTGCCAATGAGGCGACCACTCTGCTTGGCCTACCCCGGACAAAGCGTTGCCTGCCAGCTGACTGTAACCCACAGCCTGCGCGTTCACTTCAAGGCGGTCGCCCAGCTCTCGAAGCGCAAGCATGGCCTTCTGATCATGAGTGTCCGGGGATGGCCAAGAAAGCGCAGCTACTGCCTCATCAACACCCGATGTCACTGTCCCGATAGCATCGTAGATCGTATAGCCATTGCGGTGCCGACGATGCAGACGCTCGACATAAATATTAAGGCTGTCACGCAGGGAAGCGAGCCGCTGCGCTTCCACCTCCCAAGCGGTAGCATCTACCTCCCCTTTCGCTTCCCAAGCCGATTGCAACTGAGCAAGGACATCCGTTTTTCGAGCCTTGCTGGAGTGAAGTTCAAGGCAAAACTCACCCAGACCGATTTCACGCAAGCGCCGGTACACGACATCCAGGGCAGCAATTTTCTCAGATACGAACAGCACCCGGCGCCCTTGAGCGATGGACTGGGCAATCATGTTGGAAATCGTTTGGCTTTTACCCGTGCCAGGTGGGCCGATGAGAACGAAGTCTTTGCCCTTGGCCGCTGCCATCACCGCCGCAAGCTGAGATGAATCAGATGGCAGTGGGCAGAACACATCAGTCGGGCCGTAATCACGGTCCAGCGACTCAGCCTCCGGAAACGGCGTATTGGAGATGAACGAATCGCGCGGCGTATCCAGGAGGTGCTGGACCACAGGACTTTGTCGAAGGTGCTCTGCATTCTCGGCGAGATCCTTCCACATGAGGTACTTGGCAAATGAGAACATCGAGAGCACAACGTCCTCGTTCAGCTCCCAGCCAGGGATATCCTTGATCGCATGACCAACTTTGTTCCAAATGGCTGCGATATCCAGACCGGAGTCGTCCCGAGGCAGCTCCTGCTCCAGTGAACCCAAGCCCAGCTCAAAGTCTTGACGCAGCATCTCGATCAGAGTCGGGTTAAAACGAGGCTCGTCATCGTGCAGCACCATGGTGAATCCGGAACGTGCGCTCCTACGCTCCAAAGTGACAGGAACCAAGACCAGTGGCGCTTTATACTTCTGCCCGGCCCTATCCTCACGCGTCCAACTAAGAAAACCGATGGCCAGGAAAAGCGTGTTGGAGCCACCCTCCTGCAAAGCAGTACGAGCGCTTCGATATAACTCAGTTAACCGGACATCCATTTCGGCGGACGTCAGCGCAACGAATACTTCCCTACGTTTGAGAGCATCTTCAGCATGACGGCGGCGAACATCTTCTCGTTCACGCTGCTCATAGAGTGCGCGCTCACGCGGATCTGCGCCATCCATCAGGTCAGGCCTGGTAAGCAGCTTCAGAGACTGTCCACTTGCAAGAATGTCCTCGAGAGCACCGGGATCAGGAGATTCAAGCTTCAGCGCTCGCTTACCCATTTTGAAATTGAGCAAGTTATTTCGAAGCGACAGATCCAGAAGCTTTCGCTGCCACCGGCCGAGGCGATCTGCTGGGTCGAGCTTAGACAGATCCTCAACCTGCACCTTAATATTGTCATCGGCGATGCCGATCCCTTCCTCCACAAGAAGCGATGGGGCTTCATCAGACTCAGCAGCGGCGACACGTGCAATCTGAGCCTCTGAGCTGGAGAGAGGTTTGATACGTTGCAAACGGGCGCGACGGATATCTAGCAGCATCTCGAAAACACTTTCAGCGTCTTCGGCTACCTGTTTCGTGCCCATCTCTACCGCATAAGAGAATGGCGGTATCGAGGCGTGGGTAATAAGCGTGGTCTCAAATAGCACGAGTTCCTGAAGCTTCACCCGCTTACGTACTGCAGTGACATCATCCACAACGGCAGTCGTAAACTCTTCTGGCTTAAGCCACAGACCAGCAAAAGCATGACCATGTGTGAATACGATCACAGGGTTAAGACCGATCTGCTCCAATGCAGCGCAGAAAAACAAAGTTAGGTCGAGACAAGTAGCTAACCCGGAGTCAGCAATCTGACTAGGGCTCCGAATCTTCTGTCCGGACTGTTCAAAGCTAGCCGGAGGCAACGCATAGTCGAGTTTCATGCGCGCCACGGCGCCCCACACTGCCGAAGCCAACTGCCAAGCTCTTTTCGGACCTCCCTCATATCCATCAAGTGCAGATGGCTTATCGCTGAGACGAAGCAACTCGGCTGCCTGTTTGAGCAACCTTTCAACCGCCGCATCATTTGGCTGAACAAAAGCCGCCGTCATATCTGGTATATGGCGCAATCCGCCCCACTGGTTTCTGGGCAGAAGATCTACGACCTGTTCAAACAAAGCAACTTCCTTGCGACCGCTCTCCGCCTCCTTGTCATCGGCTTCGAGGACAAACGTAAAGGTCGACATCTCTGACTCTGTCAGGCGACTCAACAACGGGCCGTCCAAAACAAGATCAAGCCCAGGTATGACCCGGAAGCTATCTGCAGCGATCTCGTCGATCCGCCAGATCTTGGACTTAAATACCTCGGGGGCCGAGCTAAGCGTAAGAGTGGCATTGACGAAACGATCGCTCGTTTCGTTCGAGATACGAAGCTCGCGAATCACAGGGATAGCGTTCTGAAAATCTGCAAGATTCAGCTTTGCTACCAAGGTGGCAAGGACTTTTACTTCTTTAGGCGGGACGTCTTCTTGGGGCGTGAGGTGCTGAACGATGTCGTCCATGCGCAACAATCCTTGTCGTTATGCCCAAGGGAGTGCCGGAATTGGCCGGCCAGGGAGCCGCTCTTGAGCTGATGGCGGGATGATATCTCTTCTAGTGACAGCCGTAATGTGCCTTTGGTCGTCACTGATTTCTCAATCCATCATCGAACGTCACATACTACGACCGACACAGCTCAATATCGAAAAAGGACCGAAGCCCACTGGGCAAACTTCTGAACGAGCCCCATGAAAGACAGGACACCGTTTCCCCCTTACGATAAGGGATAGGCAAACGGGTATGTTTATGACTAACAGCAACGATAAGGGTGGTGAGCTGCTCGGCCAGGAACGCCGACGCCGC
>Ga0208645_1001908_pt1 | contig 17347 bp, 23 predicted proteins | sample VirMetDEL_Sep_01_FD_184519 | JGI IMG/M metagenome (GOLD analysis project Ga0208645, IMG submission 184519) | Aqueous microbial communities from the Delaware River and Bay under freshwater to marine salinity gradient to study organic matter... | ecosystem: Environmental > Aquatic > Marine >... | reverse complement strand
AAAGAAACTGTTACTTGACAGCAACAGTAATGTGATATATTTGTCACTACTTCACACCTTTTTTCTTTCTGCCTTTATTTCTTTAAAGGCAGGAAGTTATCTTCCCTGGCCTTGATATTTCTTGTGTCTATTATTTAATTTTTCTGATTTTGATTTAGATTTTTTATGTTTTCCCGGCCGCTTCTTAGGTTTGTCACGGGGTGCAAATTCTGCGCCTTTAGCTTTTTTCATTGTTACCTTTTAGATTCATAAGATCATCTGTTTTGCTATTCATAATAGGCATGTAACTTATCTTACCATTTATTTTTTGTTCTAAATCAAAACCACAACTCATGCATCTAAAAACTGTTTCATAGATAGATACTAACACAGTGTAACTATTGCATTGTGGACAATCTCCATTTACAACTTCTGCTGAAACCTGTGCACCTTGTTTAAGGTATTTTAATTTTTTCTTAGGCATAACCATGCGCTTTCAAACATGTCGGACAAGACTTTTTAAATCTAACATGTTGGCTGCATTTAAAAACTGTTATTTCTGGTTCAGGTATATCTTCATAGAATTCTAAGTGTTCATCTTTTTGTTTTGTGGGTGTAAATATTTTTTTTAATAATTTAATAAACATCTTTTATCTCTTTCCAAGGTGTATTAATAATTTTTGAATTATCTAAATGAGGTTGTTTAATATTTTTATTGTTATTTAAAATAATTTCAGTAGTTTCTGGATCCGTGTCCATTGGCACTTGCCCAATAAAAAAAGATTTATCTAACTCTTTTTGTTTTACTGGTTTAGGGACTAGTATTTGATTTGTTATATCTTTTACAACTGTCATTACTTGAGTATAAGCTTTTTTATAGATTTTTCACCTAAATAAATTTCTGTTTCTGCCATTGATTTTATACACTGGTATTCAACATTAGTGTTGACAGCTCTATTAGCAATTCTTTTACCTTTTAAACAATCACTCATTGCTGGTTGTATTCTATGTTCTTTTATTTCACCATTAACAATCATTAATAATGCAATAACCATTTCAGTCATACTGTTTTACCCTTGTTAGGCCCTTGCTTTAACACATATTTTTGTGTACCATTCTTGCCAGTTTCTACTTCTTTTTTTAAATCTTTTACAAACTTCATTTGTTTTGCTTTTTTTGACATCGAATCAATGTAATCTATAATTTGTCTACTAATGCGCCCCGTTGCCATTTGCCCTTACCTTATCTTTTAAATCTTCAATATCTTTTAATGCTTTTTCTAATTGATCTCTTAAAAATTCTATATTAACTTTGTTTGTCATATTCATCTCTTGAGTCTCTTCCATCTTTTCTACAGACTTATATAAATCTTCCAATAAAAAATGTTGCTCCTGATCCACGGGGACCTGTTCAGATTTTTTTAATAAATCATTTGTAAACAACTCACGTGATGTCTCCAACGATACTAATCTTGAAGTCAGCTCTGTATATCCAAGTACACCCATAGCAACTAAAATTATCAAAGAGGCTACCGTTTTCATCGGCATCTGTACAGCAGCTGATTCTGATATGTTTAATGGTTTATTTGACATTTTTTTTCTTCTTACCACATTTACATCTTGGTCCTGCTAATTTGTTAGCAATCCATTCCGTAATATTATCAATTTTTCCGAAGAAACTATATAAGAATTTATCAATCATTTTTAGGTTTTGGTAGAGGAAGTATATAGTCTTTTGGTGGAATTTTCAATTTGCTTTTACTAGGTCCTATGATCTTATCCCCCATTAATTTAAGGTCTGGGTTCTCTTTTTTGTAGCCATCCTTCATATCATCCCACAAACTTTGAGAATCATCAGGTCTGGTAGTGTCTCTTGTAGGAGTAATACCTCTACATTTCATAACTAACAATCTAAAATTTTTATTTTGTGCAAGGCTTGGGTTATTATTAACTCGACCACACATCTTCATTAATTCTAATTGTTGTTTGAGTTGTACGTTTTCATTTATAGTTTTACAATCTACACCTAAATATTTTCTGTATGTGAAACTTAAATATTGTTGTTCGTTAGTGCTGTTGTCTGAGTAATTATAATCAGTATCACGTCTTTCTGTTCTAACTTCCATGTCACCACATCTTGCACCATATTCGTTAAGATATTCGTTTCTACTATGTGCAGGTCCACCAAACAAAGCTAGTAGAGTAAGCATAATTATAAGTATTGCTGTAAATCTGTAATCCATCCTGAGAATCTCCATACATTACCTGTTTAAATCCTTAATGTCGTAGCTGTGTTCTCTAACTTGATCTGCTAATTGTCTGTATAAATTTTCTGCCATCTGCCACGTAGATTCTGCAGAAGTTAGTCTTGTGTTTTGATCTGTAATTTTTTCTTGTGCAACTTTTAAATCTCTTTGAAGATTTACTATTTGAGTTTGATTGTCGTTGATTGTGTCTGTTAGATTAACAATATATCTAACACCAGTGAACGTTCCAACTAATACAGAAGCTATTACCGGTACTAATATAAAATTTTTTTTGAACAGTTCTGCTATATTCATTGCGGTCTCGTTTCATACTATAAAATTAATAATGCAACGATAACTACGATAACTATTATAGAAACAACTTTATGCTCTGTAGCAAAATGTGTCACTAATTGTTTAATTTTATCCATATATCCCCCTTAATGTATATCACCCCAATTTTTACCCTTCTCGTAGTCTACCTTGTTTGGTATCTCCAAGTCAACTGCAGATTCCATTATTTCTACAATCTTCTTAGCTTGTTTATCATCTTCTACGGATATATCAAGTTCATCATGAATTTGTATATGTGCTACAATGCCTTCCTTATATAATTCCAGCATAGATTTTTTAGTCATGTCTGCTGCACTACCCTGAATTAATTTATTTAAAGCTTTGTAAGTATAAGCTCGCTTGATGCCTGGTCCATGTTCTTGGACAGCTTGATCAAAGGGTAATGCCTTATGCATACCAAAACTATTTGGTTCCCATAGGTGAAACCTACATAATCTACCAAGTAAAGTTCTAATCTGTCCCCGTTGCTGCGCTCTGTTAGATACAGACCTTGTCAAACTTTTTACAAACGGAACTCTCTCATGATAAATTGAAAATAATTCTTCAGCTTTGTCTTTTGATACACCTAGTTCAGCTTGTAGTTTAGCTTTACCCATACCATAAAACAATCCTAAGTTAATTGTTTTAGCTTGGTCTCTTGGTATCTCAGCCATTTCTGCAACAATAGTATGAAAATCTGCATTGCCGTCATCATAAGCATCTTTAACATTAAAGACGCTGGTATCTTGATCCAGGGATGCATAGTGAACTACTAATCTTGGTTCTTGTTGTGAGTAGTCAAAACATCCCCAATCGCAACCAGACTCAGGTATAAAGAGGGATCGAATCAATGGACCTAAATCTTTGTTGCGAGCAGGAATTTGTTGTAAATTAGGATTAGAATAAGAGAATCTTCCTGTTACAGTTCCTCCACTATCTGATCTAATCTGATTTATATCTGCATGAATACGGCCGTTGTATTCATGTTTTATAATTGTATCTATAAAAGTTGTATGAGCCTTGTTAATTTCTCTAGCTTTTGCTATAAGATTAACCGTAGGATTTTTATGACTCGAAAGAAAATTTTTAGTAAAACTAGGTGCTTGTGTTTTTAAAGTTCTTTCATACTCTAACCCAAGCTTATCAAAAACTTTGGCAATCGACCGTGCTGCCCATATTTGAGTGTCTATTCCTGTTTCTGTTTTTACTTTTTGGAGTAATATTTCTTCTTGTGATGCTAACTGTTGCTTCAATTTATGAGCTGCTTCAACGTCTACACGTACTCCCTTAAATTTCATATCAACCAGGCAAGGAAATAAATCTGTCTCTAATTCAAAAATAGATCCTAGGTCCTGGTCAATTAGTTCCTTCTGCATTACTTTCCATAAATTTAATGTAAGTTCTGCATCACGTTCAGCATAGTTACCAACATACATAGAAGGTAACTTCCACATGTCAGCTTTAGGATCTAATCCCCATTCTTTTGCTACCTGATTTAATTCTGTTTCATTTTTACCTTGGCCACAATAATCCCAACCTAAACTATTAAGATCAAATCTAAATCTATTTTCATTTACTAGCGATGCTGCAATCATGGTGTCAACAATTTGTCCGTTAATTTTTATTCCCATGGACCTAATCCAGCACACATCATACATAGCGTTGTGAAAAACTTTAATTGCTGGAGACTCACAAAGGTCTGTAAACCATTGAATTACTTTACTTTTTTCAAGGTTACCACCACCTTCATGATCAAACGGAAAATACCCAGAGTAACCATCTACAGCTACAGCTATCCCTACAACTTTACCACGACCTACAACAGCACCTGACCCCATTGTTTTTAAATCTGGATCACATGTTTCTAAATCAATTGCAATCGTCTCAGCTTGTCTAAGGTCTGGAAACTCTGTTGGTTTTACCCATTCTGTTTGTGCCTTAAATATAAGTGGTTTCATTACTTATCCTCCTTTAAATTTTTAAGTTTATAATCATAGCTACCTTTTTCATGTTCGTCGGTAATCCATTTAGCTGAATTTTCTACTGAATATATTTTGCTGCTTACTAATCTATTAATTAAATTTTTGCTTGGATCAACTCCCATGGACGCATCAAACATTTTAAGTCTATTATTAGGCTGTATAGCAAAATTACCATCTTCTAATTCAAGTACATGACCACACTTATGTTGATCTGGTTTTTCAGCATAACCAAAATTTAATTCATTAAAGTCGCCTGCGCACCAATCTATTGTAAAAAGATATTTACCCTTACGTTTTATCTTACGTCTTGATGTATATTGCATAGTTGCTCCAGCTAATTCATAGAAAGTTGTAACACTGACATTATAACTAAAACTATCCCACATAACTAATTCATCTAATGGTAATTCTTTTACACCTGGTTTTGTACAGAAAGCTGATATAGGTGCTCGCCACCATAACCCACCATCTTCCATTAAAAAATGAAACATAGGTACTCTGTTTGGAATAGAACTAAAACCAAATACTCCTACTTCAAAATATTTATCGTGAGAATCTTTTTGATCTCTAAGATAATTTCCTCTAACGCAGCATTCTATTACCGGTATGTTTGCATTTAAATAAGCCATTATTGATAGTCCCTTTGTTTAATCATTTCTAAGTAATGTATTGCTTTATCTATATCTTTTACCCCACCTTTTTCAGTGTGCCTACAGACATATTTAATAACTGAACCTTCCGCAAAAAGTATTTTATTTGCATTTATAAATTCTGCAGGTTGTATTTCCATATACATATAGTGGGATCCTTCTACTTGTTTTAAGTAAGGATTTTCTGGTTCTGGCGTGTCATCGGACATTCTATTTTTTTTCATATCTTAAACTCCTTGGATTTATTGTTTGATTTAATTAAATAAAGATTTTGAGAACTTCTAGTTGCACCAACATACCAAACTCTATACTCCTCATCTTGTTTTTCAGGTGATTTTTGAGCACCTTTTAATGTATTGGTGGTTTGATTTAAAAATAAAACTACATTAGTTGCTTCTCCTCCCTTAGCTCCATGAATAGTAGAAACTTTTATTCTTGGATCTGTAGTTAGATCTTCGCCATTGGTAAGCATTGCATCAAGATATTCTAGTTGCGTTGGAGAAACTTTAGTAAAAGCTTTTTGCCAAGGAAGAGTAAGGTCCTCTTCATTCATTCTCTCTAAAACTCTTTTTGATTGTATCTCTGGAACTTCTTCGTCATTTCTCATTTTATTCCATACTTGTATATCTTCATGTAAAGATTTGCCAATACTATTACCTTGTGCAGTTTGAAAAAATAAACCCTGACGTTTTAAAAAAGGAAGAATAGGTTTTAGTAATGAGTTAGTCCTTGTTAAAATTAACCAGTCTCCTTTGTTCATATCAATGTCAGATAATTTAAACCTTTCAATTACTTCACCACGTTCTTGTTTGGGTAAATAATCTTTTTGAATTCTATTAACACCTACCCTTGTAATAATATCTAAAGCTTTTGTTTGTATATCAATTGGTACTCTTTGAGATTTAGTTAATCTAACCTCACTTCCTTGCCATAATTGAAATGATTTAACATCAGCGCCCGCCCATCCAAAAATAGCTTGATCATCATCTCCAGCAATCCATACTCTAGGATTAGCAGACGCACTGTCTCTCATTATTTTATCTAACATGTCCCATTGCAGCTTAGATAAATCCTGAGCTTCATCGACAATAATGACTTGAAAACCTTTAGTGTCTTCAGCTTTTAAAAACTTTTCAATCATATCATTAAAATCTATTAAACCATAAGTAGTTTTAAAACTTTCAATTTCTTTAGCGATAGCATCAAGTTTAAATCGTTCTACCCAAGTTAAATGTTCATTACGATCAAACTGTTCAATTGGAGTAATTTGTCTAACTCTAGCTAAGTTAATTAAACTTAAATATTCACTGTCAGATGAAAAGATTCCATTCCATTGATTTGTTTCATGGCTGGCATATTTAATTTGAATTCCAGAAGTTTCTCCTATTTTTTTATAGTGTTCTTCCTGCATTACATTTTCTTCTTTTAAACCTAATTGATTAAAAGCAAATGAATGAAGTGTTTGAAAATAAGGTATATCTTTTTTTGTTAGATGAGTATTTACTTTTAAAAATCGTTCTCTTGCTTCATTAGCTGCTTTTCTAGTAAAAGCAAAATAACCTATATTTTTTAAGGGAATGCCTTCATCTACATATTTCTGTACTGTTTGTAATAAACTTCTTGTCTTTCCAGTACCTGGAGGACCTATTACTTTATATTTTTTCATTAGTAGTTACTCTCTTTCCTCTCCACAGGTTTATATGCTATCTTGTCTACGTGGAGTTGTGGACTTCGACAGACTTTTTCAGTTTTGCCATCTATATTTAGAGAACAATTAAATTCTACGCTGCATTCTTTTTCTAATTGTCTTGCAATTCTTTCCTGTGGAATCTTCCAATTGTTTCCAAGGTGTTCAATAAACGATGTAAATTTAAAATGATGGTGTCCTTTATCTGTATAACATGCACCGTTTTTAATTTGACTTCTTTGTTTAGCTTGAGGCCCATTAATACAATACTGATACAATTCATCTTTTAATCTATCTGCAATTTGTGTTCCTTTAGGTGGATATATTGTTTCACATCCAGGTCCACGCCATTCATTTAATTTAGCTCGATAGTCTTTTGGTTTTAGAGGTTCAAAATAAATACCTGTTTGTTCCCAAATTAAATTCAATACTTCTTTTTGTGTAGTCATTAATTTTGTATTTGGAACCATTACTTCTACTTTGTCATCATTTGGCATAACAACTTGAAATCTATATTCAGGTTCTTGGTATTTTATTATTTGAAAATTTGTAATATCTGGAAATGCTGAGACACCATCAGACGCTATTCCAAAAGGTTTAGAATAACATAAGCTACGCATACATTTATCTTTAATAGGTTCTTCATAGCAAGTGTGACCAGCAGTGTCCCCCTTCCACGCTTTTATTTTTAAATCTAAATGAGACTTATCCCATGGAGTTTCTAGATACTTGATGTTAGCTGCCATAACCTGGTCAGGCCATTTATCTTTATATTTCTTTTTAGCAAATACCATGTAGTTATACATGAATCTATCTCGGCCATCATCTAATTTAGATTTAGAACATAAAGCTAAACAAGGTGGACCGTCTTCAAACTCTGGATCCGTTCCCATTAATATATTTGCATGAGTATCTTCAACTAATGTGTGTAGATCTTTTTTAGCAACTTGCGAGCTAAGTGCTATGTCAATAAATTCTTTTAAAGATAATTTATTTGCGTTTTTGTCGATTGCATATCTAGTAGACTCACCATTGTTATAGTATGGTAAATTAATAAAGTTACCTGGTTTAATTTCTCCTTTGTCATCTTCCTTTAATTCTTTCTGTTTAGGAAAAATTTCTGTGGTAGGCTTCAAACCTAGCGGTAACAGAAAAGCTTTTAATGCATCGATTAAATCAATCGCAGGGATAGCTTCTTTTAAAAAAATATAACAATGCAATCCGCCGCTTTTTGAGAGGATTGGTATTAAGGGTAATTTAAATTGTTGAAACAAAGATAGATATTTTTCTACCTTAAAGTTTCCATAATTTGGAGGATCAATATCTATACAGCCAAACTGAGCTGTTTTATTTAATCTACATGGTTGAACTCCAATAGAAATTTTACCTTGTAAGTGATCTTTGTAGTCATTAATGGTAAGGGGACGACCAGCCCATTCATAACCTGGTTTTATTTTATTTTTACCAGCATCTATTTCGGTCCTTGACATATCCGCAATGCCAAAGTCTCCACCATAGCCAGTAAACAGCTTTATAAATTCATTTTCCATAGCGATCCCGGGTCGGGACAGCTCCACGCTAGCTTCACTGTCCCTGTCCTCGTTAGAGGAATCTAGTAATTAGATTCTACTTTGTTAGTTTCAACCGAAGCTGCAGCTATATTACTTTTTTGTAAAGCAGCATTAAACTCAACTGCCATACTAAAGATTTCTGCGTTATCTACAGGTTTGACTAAGGAAACTGTCATTCCATGCCAAGTGAAATTACCAGAATTTTCTACAGATTTAACGTGATAAATCCGAGAGAATGCTGGAGCTGGTATAGACTTTCCTGTTCCTTGTTGAACGATAACTTCATTATCCATTAATGAGTTCCAACCTCTACTAGTTTTTAACTGAGTAGTTTTCAAAGGCATCAAAGCCTTTTCTGGTTTTTCACCCACAAGAATAACAAAATGATTTGCCGTTTTGATAATTTCATTACCATTAGACAATACATCTTTAGTACCATTCTTAGTAGTTTGAGCCATAATTTCTGGCCCTCTATCAGGGTGAACAGGTCTACCTTCACTCCTATCAAATGGCGCCCATTCTGGATATGTCATTTTGTAGAAACAAGGTATTACATTAATACCTTTTTCTCCATCATACAGTTTTTTAGTAACTGTATTGTAAAACATTCCGGCTGCTGCACCATCAACATATTTAGCATGTTTCTTTTTCGTTTCATAAGAACCACTTTGTAGTAGTTTTAAAAACGGTAAAGCTAAATCATCCTTATCTATGTTTTCTAAACCTTTTCCAGCATGTTCTTCAAAGTTTAGAGTCGCTAACGCACCTTCTTTTTTGACTGTTAAGTCGCTTGTTTCTTGTGTCATGTTATTTGTTCCTTGTTATTTTTGTTTTGTTTCCCTTAAACAGGTTAAAATGTTCAGAAGGCAAGTCTAATTGTTTTTCAACTCGCTCTCTGTACAGTGCTTTAAGAGTCATGGGTTCAACTTTCATTTTTTGTGAAGGTTGGTAACCGTTACTCTCAGCAAGACTAGCATAATTGTTAGCCTTGTTATCTTCGCCACGACCAAAGGAAACAGTGATCTCATTTTTAATAAGGTCACCCAGGTCATTGTCTCGAAGCCATTTGTATGCGCCTTCTCTTTTATCAAGAGGAATTGAGGCACCATAAATTTCTTTTACTTCAATAGAAGATTGATCTTCTAGTTTCATGGATTTTAATTTCATCTCTCCCATAATTTCGGGAATGACTTGCTCTGATATTTTATCAGCAGCTTCTTTCTTTTGTTTTAATTTTTCTTCCATGATTTTAATTTCATCCTCTAATTTTTGCAGCTCGACTACATAATTAGATAAACTTCTTACACCTTCCAATTCATTTACTTGTTGTGGGGAATGTGCTTCAAATTGTTTTGATAAATCCGCTGACGGACCACCAAATTTCTGTTCTTTAATCATCTTCTATTTCACCTTTCTCGTATAAGTTAACTTTTATTGAATAGTATGTTCTTTCTTGTCGATCCCATTTCAATAAATTGTACTTACCGTTAGTTATATCAGATACAACTGAACATGCAATTCCAATTATCGCTGGATCGCCTGTTAGTAATAAAAAATCATCTTTGGTAAAATTTTTTAATTTTTTTCTCAAAGCGAATATTACTGGACCAGGAGAAAATATAATTTGTGAATCTTCTTTCAATAAAACCTTAATATCACCAAATTTTTGAGCTCCCATAATGTTAATTTTAGGGCGTCCTTCGTTGGTACCAGGTATTTCTTGAATTACGTAAACTTTATTTTCTTTCATAGTTGACTTCTATTCTAGATAATGTAGGATGTCAACCAGAAAGAAGAACTGTTATGAATTATAAATTTAAAACTAAACCCTATGCACATCAATTAACTGCATTGGAAAAATCGTGGAAGAAAAAAGTATTTGCGTACTTTATGGAAATGGGTACTGGTAAAACAAAAGTAGCTATTGATAATATTGCTATGTTATATGACGCCGGTAAAATAAATGGTGTTTTAATTGTGGCTCCAAAAGGAGTATATAAAAATTGGTATTCTCAAGAATTTCCTACGCATTTAGCTGGTCATATAAAACCTGTGTCAGTTTTATGGCAAGCAGCAATTAATCAAAAACAACAAAAAGAATTAGATAAATTGTTTGCAACTGGAGAAGATCTTCATATTTTAATTATGAATGTAGAAGCTTTCTCTACTAAAAAAGGTGTAGATTTCGCTGCTAAATTTTTAAATTGTCACAATACTTATATGGCTATTGATGAGTCAACTACTATTAAAAATCCTGGCGCTAAACGTACAAAAAATATAGTAGGCCTTGGCAAACATGCTAAATACAGAAGAATACTTACCGGTTCTCCTGTTACTAAATCTCCTTTAGATTTATATACACAGTGTCAATTTTTAGATGAATTTTTATTAGATCACTCTTCTTATTATACGTTTAGAACAAGATACGCTATTATGCGTAAGGCACATTTTAATGGTAAATCTGTTGAAATAGTTGTGGGCTATCAAAACTTAGGTGAACTGTCTGATAAATTAAAAAATTTTTCTTACAGAGTTTTAAAAGATGATTGTTTAGATTTACCAGCTAAAACTTTTGTTAAAAGAGTAATTACTTTGTCTGATGAACAAGACAAAGTTTATCAACAAATGAAAAAAATGGCTCTTGCTTTAATGAATGGTAAAATGATTACTACTGCTAGTGCATTAACTCAATTAATGAGACTGCATCAAATAACGTGTGGACATTTTAAAGCTGATGATGGCTCTACTCAAGAAATTAAAAGCAATAGATCAGCTGAACTTATGAATGTTCTTGAAGAACTAGAAGGCAAAGCTGTTATTTGGGGTCACTGGCAACAAGACATAGAAAATATTGTTAAAGAAATATCTAAAAAATATGGTCCTGAGTCTGTTGTTACTTATTATGGTAAAACTCCAATGGACCAAAGACAAGGCAATATCACTCGATTTCAAGATGACCCTGAGTGCCGGTTTCTTGTTGGAACCCCCTCTACGGGCGGCTATGGGATAACTTTAACAGCTGCATCGACCATGATTTACTATTCTAATGGTTATGACTTAGAAAAACGTACACAGTCAGAAGCACGTATCGATCGTATCGGACAAAAATATCCGATGACTTATGTAGATATTATTGCAGAAAATACTGTTGATGAAAGAATTGTTAAAGCTCTTCGTAAAAAAATTAACATAGCCTCAGAAGTTATGGGTGAGGAGTTAAAAGCTTGGATTTAAAAATTCTAAAAAGAATGGCGTCGAAAGTAGAATACGTCAAACAAATTCTACACAACGAAAGGACGAATATGTCTAATATAACATACGGCACTCAAAAAACGGGTGTAACACGAGACTACTCAATATTTAAATATTTCGACAGAAATAGAATAGTGAGTAAAACAAATGTAGAAAAGCTAAGACAAGATATGCTTATACATGGTCAAAAAGATGAAGTAATAGTTAATGAACGTTGGCAAGTAATTGATGGCCAACACAGAATAGCAGCTTTAGAGAAAGATAAAAAAGCTGTTAACTTCAGGGTTAAACCAGGTGCAAATATGCAAGATGTGATTGCAGCTAATAATACTGGAACTAAATGGAATATCCCTGCTTGGATAAGAAATTTCTCTCATCCTGAACATAAAAATCATAAAGTTTATGTAATTTATAGTGAGTTTAAAAATAAACATAAATTATGTGATGGTGTATGCCAACTATTATTATCAGAAGATTTTCATGATTATGGTAGAAAAGCATTTAAAGACGGTACCTTTAAGGTAAAAAATCTAGGTAGAGCAGAGGAAAACGCTCAAGCTCTTGCTGAACTAGTTGCTGTTGATAAAATGTTTAATAGTGTGAGGTGCGCTCTTGGAGTTTTAAAAATCCATAAACTGCCGCATTTTAAATTATCTATCTTAAAAACTCAAGTGGAAAAATACTCTAATAAAATAACACACAGAGTTACCCATAATGATTGGGTTGATGGATTAATTAAGGTATATAATTTTAATCTTAAAGCTCCCGCTAAAAGAATAAAAAATAGTATTATTTAAATTTGTGTTGAAAGCCCCTTGTAATGAGGGGCATAAGAAAATGTAGGATATACACGCGACGCGGGCTAGAATTTTTAATTTGCGACTTTGCCGTCTTTCCATTCCATATCTGGAAGACCTTCGGTATATTTTTTACCATCGAAAGTAAGAACTTGTTTTCTGTTTGACCCTTCTTGGTGGTAACTAATATGTATCCATCCACCTGTAGGATCTTCGGGATCAAAGTACTCCATGATCAATTGATCGAAGTCTACGTTATTTTGTAGCCAGTAAGCTGTCTTGATGTTGGGCACGCCAAATATTTCTAGGTCGACCGCCTGCCCCAGTGCATGCTGCGATGTTTTTTTGCTGCCTATAGCCTCACAGAGAGCCTCTGAGCGGTATCCGCTAGTAATTGTAACAGCCTTGTCGAAATGTGCCCGTAGCGGTTCTAAAACCTCATAACAAAGGTCACCTAAATTTTTAATCTCTCCAGGTCCCGGCATGTTATTAATACCCTTACGCGTCGCTGTCATCGACTTCGTCATCTCTTTAAGAGTAAAGTGTTTGCTAAGTTGCATAATTTATTTTGCGATTAATTGAAATATAACATAGATTAAACCGCTGATCAAAGCACCAGAAGTAATTAATAATATACTTTCTATTCTCTGTATTTGAGTTTCAATAGAATGTATTTTGTCATGAGTTTGCTTCTGCATTATTCTGCATAGCTTTTCATGTGATTCAATTTTTTGTAATGCTTCGTCTTTTTTTGTCATTACGCTGTTCCTCTATTTTTGTTCATACGTTTTGCCATTAATTTTTCAGTTGGACTGTAAAGTGTTTCTTGTATCTCTGTCAAGCCTGAAGTTGCATTAACATTTGGTTTTAATATCATACTACTTAACATATTTGAGTCTACAGCAGGGGTACCAATGGGTTTATTAAAAGGGATTAAAGATTGTTCATTAGTGCTTTCACCTATTACTTTTAGTGGATTAATAATTACAGGAAACTCTGAACCTGGTTTAAGATTAATTTGATAAAGTTGTTGGAGTATTTCATTCATTGCTCTAGACGCTTCATAAAAAGGATTATCTTGTTCTATTTCTCTAGCATTTATTGCCATAGTATTTATAATATTATTTGAAATTTCGTAAGGTTTATAAGTTTTTGAAATTAATCTGTTAAAAGTTGTGTTACCTAATCTTGATGTTGCTTTATATAACTTAGGAGTACTAAGACCCAATAATTGAGCGGCACTCATATCATCACTCATAGTTTTTTGTGCTTTCCATAAAGCTTCGTTAGCCATTATATATGCGTCGACTAATTCAACAGGGTCTACTGGTCCTTTTTTTAACGCAACTTTATTAAAAATAGATTTAGATTTTCTTTCACTGGTTGCAAAAGCTGCTTGTTTAAACTGTAAAGCATTTTCTGGTTTTAATTTAATAGCTCTCATACCAATAATACCCAAGCCTTCATCTAGTAATTCATAAGAGTTTCCATTTTCATCATACTTTCCAATTTTACCCCATTTAAATGGACCCAGTTGTCCTGTTTGTAGAAAAGTATCCACACCTTCGACAGCATAATCAATTCTACCAATTTGTTTTAAACTTCCAGGCATTTGTGCTTTAACTAAATGAAGAAATATTGCTTTGGCTTTTTCGCCTGCAGGTAATTCTTTATTATATATTTCATAACCTTCAATTGTTCTACCTCCTCTTCCTAAAGTTGGGATGACATCTACTACAGCTTCTGTCCAAATAGATTCTGAAATAAATGGATTTAATATTTCTTTAAAACCTTTCATAGATCCTAGAATAAAATTATTTACAATAGCTTCATCATTTAACTGACCATCTGCTACTTCGTTCATAGCTGCTTGTAATGGTTTTACTAAAGTATCGTAAGCATTAGCGTGACTAAAGTTTATGTATTTATATTCTCCATTGTCATCTTTAATTGGAATAATTGTACCATTCTTAGCCCAGGGAGCTACAAATCTCCTAATAGCTGCTAGTTCATCTTCACTTACGTCGTAGATAGCTTGGCCTAATTTAGTTGCACCGTAAGGTACCGCAGCTGTTACAAATGTCATGCCTGTTAAACGTTGCCAACCTATTCTTCTTAATGCTGGATCTCTTATTTCTTTTAATGCTTGTTTTACAATATTAGTTGAAGTTCTCATTATTTCTGCAGGGAACGATACAAAATTACCAATGGGCAATCTTCTTAATGCCTTAACGGTTTGTGATACATAGTCATAGTTAGGTACATTGTTTCTTACAATGTTAGCTGCCATGTCATCCAATTGATCATCTGTTATTTTTTTACCCGCTCTTTTGTAAGCCGCAGCATACCGAGATCTTTCTCCTAAAAAAGTAACTATCTTCCAGAAATCATCTTCAGCAGTGTATGCGTCTTCTGTCCATTTTTTTAATTTAGATAAAGGTTTAAGTAATCCACTTAACCCTCTGTCAGCTGACACCACAGAACCAAAATCAATATCTTTTAAAAGACCACGAAGATCTCCTAAGTTAACATTAGAATTAACAACACCTAGTCTTGCTAGTTTTTGATATAATTCTGTTTCAGCTCTTGTACCTATCCCTGCTACTTGTAAATTTTTCCACGCAGCTTTTGCGTTACGACCTGTTATACCAATACCTGGAGCCAACCCATTTGCGACTGCAAACGCTCCAGCACTAATAAAGTTTCTTGCATGAGTGATAGGAGATAAAATTGTTTTAGCCATTTGTGATGTAGCTTTTGGAAGTAAAACTAAATTTCTATATAAATTATTATCAGCCCAAGTTGTTTGAGCCTTGCCTGAAGCTGCTTCAATAGCATCTGCTACTTCTTTTAACGCAAGTTTACCATTAGCGGGACTGGTTACATCAGCTGTTTTACTTAGATCAATTTCTCTATACATACTTGCATCAAAACTATCTCCTTGTTTAGCTGCAACCTCACCCACTTCTTCAATACTATTAAAAAATAATGGACGTCCACCTTTAGCAAAAGTTGTAGCAGAAGTTCTAACTAAATCTCCTAGTAAAACATTTCTTCTTGCATACGCAGAAATTTCTCCTGTTTGTGCTAAAATAGTTTGTACAGGATCTCTTGTTTTACCTAAAGCTTCATCAATAACTTTTCTTTGATTAGGTTTTAAATAAGATAGATCTAATTTTTTAGAAGTAACTTTTTGTGCTAAACTTTTACTTGTAAAAAAATCAGGTAAGGTAACTTGTATATCCGATGCAAAATTTGCAGGAGGTTTAGCTGACTTTACCATATTATTTACAAGGGTCATGCCTTCTTGATAAGTAATTGGAGTTTTATTTTTTTTAGCTGCTTCTCTAAAAACGGTTATGGCTCTGTTCATAATTTCTTCTGGAACTTTTTTACTCATCAAAGGAATAATTGAACGGTTACTAAACACATCATAAGTTGCTCCTAAATAGTTTTTAAATTTATCACCAAACTGTGATTTAAAAGTATTAAAAGTTCCAGCTAATTCTGTTTTTAAAGTTTTTTCTCCAGCTTTAATACCTTTTCCTAATGTAGAAAACATATCTGCCCATTCACCACGCATAGCTTCCATTTGTTCAAAGATACCGTTTACTTGTTCCTTAGTATATTTAATATCTTTTTTCTTTAAAAAATTTTCTATCTTAGTTTTAAATTTTTTATCAATCCCACCTGTAACATTTATTTTTTTAATAGTTTTACCATCTAAGTTGACTGAACGTACAACATTGTTACCAAATTTAACTGTACCGTTGTCTAATACTTTAGGTGTGCCTGATATTAAACCGTCGTTTAATAATTCTAAAAATTCTTTTTTCTGTGGTTTTGTAGACTTACCTAAAAAACTTTGAACCCAAGGGAACAAGCCATCAATCTTTTGATTTAGATTTCTAGCAATTGTTTGTGCAACATTAGCGTCTTTATATTTTTGACCAATAACTTTTCTGGATTGTTCAAATAATTCAGGAGTCATCTTGCCTTCTTTTTTAAATTTACTAACAAAATTAAATAAATTTTTATCAATTGCATTATCTGCATAACGCATTGCTTCTGTTCTACCTGCTAATAATTTTAAAGTTTTACCAAGGCCTCCAATTAATCCCGTAAACAAAGCTCCTTCAGTTCCAAACTTAACTCTGTTAACTAAAGCTCTACCTGGTTCATAGTTGTCACCTTTATTTTCATGTAGTTTTGTAGGTCCACCCAATAGATCTCCGAACGTTCCAGCTTTTTGTACATCGCCAATAAAAATTCCTTCAGCTATCCCACCAGTAATTGCACCTACACCAAATTTTGCGACTCTTCCTTTAGAATTTAATCGAGCTACCTTACTAGCACTCTCCATTAAAATCTTACCGTTGTTGTCTGTGATATTAAAATACTTACCTAATTTTTTAGATCTTAATGCTGTGTTAGCCATGGATGTACCAATTTTAAAACCAACACCACCAGGTATACCAATGTTAACTAATAATTCTGCTATCTTCCCTGCAGTTGTAGCTGCAGCTTTCTCATCTAGATTAGTTAAATCATCAAAATATTTTTCTACTTGCGCTGCTTTGTTTGTACCGGCTCCTAGATCAATGAGACTAGCTCCTAGTGAAAAGATTCCTTTAGGGATTTGAATAACACCGGACCCTATACCAGCAAGAATAGATTCAAACTGAGATATATCACTATATTTTTCAGCATCAGAAACAATTGATTCGGATTGTTTGTCAACCGTGCTCTCTACTTCTTTGCCGTTTATGATAAACGCCATCAGCTCTCCTATGCGTTAAAATCTTTTTCTATTTCGGATTTCCACCATGTTTGTAAATCAGCAAGCTCATC
>Ga0208645_1001905_pt1 | contig 17380 bp, 20 predicted proteins | sample VirMetDEL_Sep_01_FD_184519 | JGI IMG/M metagenome (GOLD analysis project Ga0208645, IMG submission 184519) | Aqueous microbial communities from the Delaware River and Bay under freshwater to marine salinity gradient to study organic matter... | ecosystem: Environmental > Aquatic > Marine >... | reverse complement strand
AGGGCATTTTAGACAATTTAGATACTTTTATAAAAAATAATAAGAATAAAAAACCAATTAATTGGTGTTGCGAATTATATGTTTCTGGAGTTGGAGAAAATATAATTGATCACCCTAATTTTTTACAGCTTAAAGACCCTGTACTAAGTGTAGCAAATGAGTTTTGTGATCTGTTAGAATATGACACGGTTAACTACAAATTAAAAATTAGAGACTCTTGGTTGAACGCATATAGTGCAGGACATTCTCAAGAAACACATAATCATCCCGATTCAGACATAAGTGCAATTTACTATCCATGTGCTTCAAAGGAAGATGGGCCTTTAGTATTTAAATCCCCTTTTCACGACAACATGCGATGCACACCAATATTAAAACAAAATGAAAGAAATTTAACTCAAATGTTTGTTAGGCCGGTAGAGAGTGCTTTAATTATGTTTCCTAGCTATCTTTTACATAGTGTAATGCCAAATAAATCTGAAAGACGAGTTAGTATAGCTTTTAATTTTGTATTAGAAAGTAACTAAAGTGGATGGAGCAATTGATCTTCGCCTGATCATAACTCTTGGCGGTATACTTTTTTCTGTAGCTGGTGCTGCTGCTGTTGGCAAAATGCAGATTAAAGTTATATTAGAAAACTTAGCAGATATTGAAAAAAGACTTCGTGCTATGGATAAACGTGTAGATACGTTAGACACCTACCATAGCACACAAAAACAACGTCTTGACATACTTGCTCAAATGAATAGCCCTGAAAATCTTAGAAGAGAACACATGGCTACAGCAAAGATGCAAGCAGATATAGATAGTTTAAAGTCTGCAACGGAATCTTTAAGGAAAATGCATAATGGTGTACATCCTCCTGTAGCAAGTTCTAGAACTGCTTCTTAATACAATGTTTAACTTGACTTTTACTTGAAAAAAGGTATAATAGTATGGACCCTAAGAATCCTGAAAGTATTAAAAATATAGTAGATGCAGTTATAGGAACTAGCCTTGTGTCAACTCCTATATGGCTGCAACATTTAGAGCAGACTCTTCAATTGTTTATGCTTGTGGGCGGTTCTATACTTTTAATCTTTAGGTTATGGGCAATGCTTAAAGGAGCTAAAGATGAAGAAGGAAATGGATAACACTTACACTGAAAATCTTATAAGAGTTTTAGTTCGTCAAAGGGATGCAGCTATGTCTAAAAATGCAGAGCTTGAAGCAAAGTTGGCAGCTATCACTCAAAATCTAACACAGCAGCAAAGTAAAGAACAGGCCGAAGACTTGTTTAAAGAAAGATTACATAAGGAATAACTAAATGGCTGAAGAGACAGAATCAACAGCAACTGCTACAGATGTCACACCGCTGACGATTGACGAGGAGCAGGGACAAGTATCGCTTTTAGATAGGGTTGCTCAAGAGGCTAATCTATCAGAGCCTAATTATCAGATACCTGAAGCTGCAAAAGTACCTTTTACTCCTAGAACTTTACAGGAGGATGAGCTTTTTGCTTCTTCTGAAAAGCTTGCTGATGTTGCTCCTCCTATACAAACGGCTAGTATGACAGGGCTAGAACTTCCCACTCCTACTAGAACAGCAGCGGCTACGTATCAGTCCTTTGTTGAAGAGGGAACTCCTGAATTTGAAGCGGCTAAGGGCCAGCTTTCTGCACAATCTGTTGTTGGAGATATACAGGGTGCAGTTTCTGAAGAAGCTCTTGCAGTAGGAGTTACAGAAGAGCTAGATGAAAAAGCTACTGTAAAGTTTCAGCTAGGGGAACTGTTTAAATCTTTTGAAGAGGGGCAACCTCCTCCTCCTTGGGCTGCTCCTGCTGTACGTAATGTAGGCTCTATGATGTCTCAGAGAGGGCTAGGAGCGTCCTCTATGGCAGCGGCTGCTATTAGCCAAGCTATAATGGAATCTGGCATACCTATAGCAACACAGGATGCTAACAAGTATGCTACTATACAGCTTCAAAGTTTAAACAATAAACAACAGGCTACTCTACAGAATGCCGCTACTTACGCTGCAATGGATAAAGCTAATCTAGATGCGCGAATGACAGCAGCGGTAAACAACTCCCGCGCTTTTCTTCAGATAGACACACAAAACCTTACTAACGAACAGCAGCTAAAAACTATTGACCTGCAGTCACAGTTTCAGAAACTCTTTACTGATCAGGCGCAAGAGAATGCCGCTAGACAGTTTAATGCTAAGTCTCAGCTACAGGTGGATCAGTTCTTTACAGAGCTTGATACTCAGGTACAGAACGCTAATGCTAGTCGGTTAGCCGCTATGGACCAGTTTAATACTGACCAGACTAATGCATCTACAAGATATTATGAAAAGTTAAACGATGCTAGGGAGCAGTTTAACGTAAACAATGAAAATTTAATTCAACAGTCTAATGCTGTATGGCGTAGAAATATCAATACGGCTAATACTGCAGAAGAGAACGAGGTTAATCGGACTAACGCACTTAACCTTCTTGGTATAACACAATCAAGCATGGATAAACTTTGGCAGAGGTATAGAGATGAGGCAGGATGGATGGTAACTATTTCTGAGAATGCAGCGCAGAGGGCGCATAATACTGCAGTACTTGCACAGCAGCAGGATTTTAATTCTGAATTGTATGAGAAGCAAGCTGAAGATACTTTTTACAATACATTGGGTAATACCGTTATTCAGGGCGTCTTTGGCGTATTGGGGGCTTAAATGGATTTTAGTATATTTGATGGCATTTCAGAGTTTGTTAGCGATGCATACTATGGCGTAACCTCTGCATTTGACAGTGGTGGAAGCAGTGCCTCTACTTTTAATTACACATCTTCTGATGATTATGATGATTATCCCGATCAGAATCTTAACTATGATGATGAAGGAAATATAGATGATTCCTTTCTTACATATGTTAGCGGTGGGGATGGATTCGATGAATACGGCTATAGTAGTGGAGATTATCAAAAAGGCGGTTACTTTGAGCCTTATGATGACCGTAGCTACCTTAAACAGGCACAAGATTTCCTGTACGAAAATTTAGGTGTAGACAAAGAAACGGCTAAATTAATTAAAAGTTTTGCAGGTGCTGCGGGTGCTGTTCTTAAAGGACAAGGGGGCCAAGGGGGCCAAAGGGGTCAAGCAAATCAAAATGCTGGGCCAAGAAGCCCTGCAGCAAGAATGCTACCAACCAGACCAGTGGGTGATCCGGGTGTTGCCCGTTCTGCACAGTTAGCAGGTCTTTCTCCTAGAGCGCAAGCAGCTATGCAGGCTATGGCGGCTAATGGTGGTAAGCCCGTTAGAGATTTAAGCGAATTGATTGCAGGGACTAATACTCCCAAGGGCCGCACCATTGCAAATCCTAGCAGCTTAAGAGGCCTTAATATTAGACAAAGCCAGTATGTGTAGAGGAATAAACTATGCCATTAAATCCTGATCCGTATTACCGCGATCCTAAAATTGAGGAGTTAAAATCTCCAGAGCCGGGAAGCACAAAGGCTATTGATAGGTTCAACGCCCCTATCCCCGGACATTCTCTTACACAGCCCCCTCAGAACTGGGCGTGGGAAAAACCTCCTGTATATACAAATCCTGAAGAAGCGATGATGTATGTGGTTGAGCGGGTGGAGAAGCCAGATGTTGAAGAGAACTTCTTGCGACTGCTATTAGCCGGTACTCCTATTGAAGCGATAACAAATACCATTGTATTTGCTGGTTTTAGCGAGGGGTACTGGACACCCGACATGGCTGAAATACTCAAGCCTCCGATAGCTATGCACTTTATGGGGTTAGCTATAGAGAATGAGATTCCGGCTACAATTTTTAACATTGATCCTGAAGTTACAAAAGAGAAGAACATGGTGTCTGAAGAAGCCGTTCTTGAGCTTATGGAGAAGAACAGACCGGATATGTATAACAAGCTAATGTATGCTGCTGATGTACTGTTAGAAGACCTTGATGAGTCTCCTGAAGGAGAAGAAGTAACAGAAGGCGGCATGATGGGCGATATGGAAGAGATGTCTGAGCCTACTCCTGTGGATGAAGGCTTTATGTCTATGGAAGAAGAACAAGAGGAATTAGTATAATGGTATCACCTTTTATGTCGTTTGCAACTGGAGCTTTGGGCGCTGTAAATAATCAGATTAATAAGTATCAGCAGACTCAGGCAGCAGAGAAGTTAGCAGAACAAGAGGAACAGAGAGAACTTAACAAACTTGAATTTGATAGGGCTACTAAAGAGTTAATTCTTAAGAGGCGACTTAAAGCAGAGGAAAAGACTGCTACAACAGGCGCAGAAGCCCGCTTAGATGCTGCTAGAATAAATGCAGCATCCCGCAGATACGCTGCTGATCAAGGTGCAACATCAGCAGAAGAAGCTGCTAAAACACGCGCAAAATCAGCAGCAAAAGTTGCTGGTATAAATAAAGAAGCTAAAATAGAGGCAGAAAAGCTTAGACAAAAAGCAAATAGGGCAAAACTCTATTCTAGTGCTGGTGGTTTTGAATGGCTCAAAGGAGCATCAGAGCGGGAGAGGGTCGTCAATCCCTTGACTGCCTTTGTTAGTGAGCCTGAAAAATTTGAAGCAGCTTACAACGATGCAAAGACGGGTCCAGAGCTTAAACGTAAACTTCTTTCTGTATATCAGATGGCGTATAATTTAAATTCAACGGATTCAAATCCTGATCCTGATGTTGCTGCTATTTACAGCGGTGTATTGAAAGGAAGCCCTTTTGTAAGAAATGCTTTTTTAAGCATACAAGACAACACTACAAAAATGCCACAAACAGGAAGTCCTGAAGTTTCTCAAACAAGGGTTCTTGGCAATAATCTTAGAATGCCGGATACTCCCGAAGTTAAAGATGCTATCGCTTCCTTTAGTAGTGTTAGGCGAAGTAAGATGAACCCTGCTCAAGCTGGAGCAGAAATGTTAAAACTTATAGGCCCCTATGATCCGGGAGCAGGTAACGACTCTGATATTAATAAACTATATGTAGCAGCGTCTAGTCCTACTGTTAAATACTTTTCTCAAATTGGTAGTGGCACTGAACAGCAAATTAAAGAAGCAAGAGAATGGTTGTATAACCCTGATAATGGGTTTGTTAATGAAGATGGAACTTTAAAAGATGAAGCATACTCTTTAGTATCACTCTATGGAAGACAAAATGCTAGCTTTAGACCTAAAGTAAATGCTAGGCCTCAACCTAAAACAATTCAACAACTTTCTAAAAACGATACTAATATTAAAGCAGAAATAAAGATGGTTCAGGAGTCTCGTCCTCTTGCATCAGCAGCGAAAAATACATTAAATGCTTTAAGAGAACAAGTTGAAGTTGTAGGAGTTGGTAGCAGTATTTTAACGGGCTTTCAAGCACTGATGACTTCTGTTCCTTCTTTTGTAAAAAATCTTAGTGCTCAAGCTCAGTCTGTTATAGATAGTGGTACTCAAATTCGCTATAACACTAAAGATAATAAACCATATAGAGCAATGTCTTCTAAAACACAAAGTAGACTTAGAGAAATAGGAAAAAAATTATCTAGTGCAGAAGCCTCTCAAGATGCTAAAGGTGTGGCTGCTGCACAAGTAGAAATGTTACAGAATATGCTTGCGTACCAGTTAACTTCTATTCTTCAGGGCGGCACTGGTGGCCGAACCATTTCTGATACTGACGTAGAAAGAGCGTTAAAAATGATGGGTGGCCCCACCGATAACTTAGAACAGACGCTGCAAAAATTAGATTTTGTAGCAAATCTTATAAACAATACTATTTCTAAAGGTAGACTTTATGAAGAATTAAAAGAGGATAAAAATGCAGCCCTCTATGACTCTGTAAAAAAATTCTCTCGCGTATTGGGCTATACCGATACTAACGTAGATGGTGCAATAGCAAGACAACAGCAAGAACTAGGAATTACAAGCAGTAGCCTCCAGCAGGAAGGTGCTGGCGTTGTAACAAACCTGTTAAGTAGAGCATCGCAGCTAGCAGGTAACAACTTTAATCCAGAGGTGTGGCGCGGGGGCATTGAAACTGTAACGAAAGGGAGTTCTGGCAAAATACAAGACTTGGGGGGTAAGCCCTACGTTGTAAATCCTGAAGCTAGGCAAATGTTAAAAAGGCTTGAACCTTTAAGACAGCAGCAAGGTATTTCTAGTGATGCATTTATAGAGGGTCTTAAGCGTGTACAGGACATGCATGGTCAGATATTTGATGTGACTTCTGGTAAGCTAGTAAATATTAAATACGATGCTGACGGTTCGTTTAATATTGTTCCAGAAAAACCTGAGCAGGTAGAAGACCCAGCGTCTAGAGGCGGGTTCGGTTTAGGGGAAAGACTTAATAAGCTATTCGGAGGAGAGGGTTAAATTATGGGAATATACTCATACGAAGAAGATGAACAGGAGAAACAAGAGCCGGTAGCTCCTGCGCCCTTCCAACCCGACCCTGCTGTTTTACAGCGTATTGAAGATACTACGATTAGCGAAGACGTACAGGATACTGTAGATATTTCATCGTCATTGATGAGAGCATATGCGAAAGAACAGGAAGAGGTAGGTGGCGTACCCTCTATAACGAATGTTGATCAGCTTACTACACGGGCTGAAACTATTGAACGCGCCATTGAGAGGCTTCCGGGTGAAGAGAATACTCTTGGTCTTGCACGTACAGGTTTTTCAATTGGTAAATTCTTTGTAGATAATATTGTTGGCGTGGCTAATACTATTGCAGTTCCTCTTGGACTTGATACTGGAACTGAAGGCAGAGGACAAACTGAAACGCTTTTTACAAAACCTCAAAAAGTGTACGACTCAGAAAGGTATGAAAAGTACTTTGACAACCTTCGTGAAAAAGAAGACCGATCTCTGGCAGGGGCAGCACTATCAACTGCTAAAAAAATATTTGATGAGTCTCCAGAGTTAAAGAATGAAGGAGAGTTTGTTAAGGGGGTTATAGATAGATTAGCAGGTCAGGCTGGCACTGTAACTGCAAGAGAGGCTGATGAACTTACAGGCTACTGGCGAGCAGAGGCCTCTACAACGGAGCAGGTAGTTCGCGCTATTCCTGAAGTTATAGGCGGCACGGCTGCTGGTATAAAGTTTCTTACAAGGGGCAGCAAAAAGTTAGTTAAAGAGGCGGAAGATATCATGGGTAAAGATATCTTAAAGGCTACCGATGAAGAAATAGCCAAGGCTACTCTGCAGATTGCAGATAAAGCAACCTTTGCTATAACTAACTTTTTTAAGTTAGGCGGTGTACGCAAAGCGGCATACGCAAAAAGAGTAGGAGCCGTTCTTACCTCAAAACAGAAGCCTTTACTTAAGACTGTTGCAGAGAATAACAGGGCAATAGGAGAGGCTAGAAAGAAGGTAGCTTCTGCTAGAAAATCTAAGGATAAGACTCTCATAGACAGTGAAGAGGCCGCTCTTTCCTTTGCTAGAAGAAAACGTGTTAGTGATATTCCCAAACAGTTTTTAGAAATACCTATGACTGAAGTAGGTGCTGTTACTGGAGCAACTATAGCGGGAAATCTTTATGGAGAAGAGTTCGGTGCTTTGTTTGGCGCTCTGGGGGGAGGCATATTTAGCTCTGTAGGGTTTGATAAAACCTATAAAGCGTTGGTTAAATCAGGACAAGGTTTTGGGTCTGCAATTGTAGGTTTTGGAAGCTTCTTGGGTGCATTAAGTGATGAACAGGTTAAGCAGCTTGCTAAGACGGGGATAATACCTAAGCAAAGCAACCTTACAAAAAAAGAACAAGAGTCTCTCAATGGCTTTGCTAGGTTTATCAGGTCATTACCTGAAGAAGATAGAACTAACGTCTACGGACAATTAAAGCTACTGAATGATATTAGAGTAGACCTTACGGAAGCTGGGGTGGACCCTGAGCTTCTTCAAACTACTATGGGCAAGGCCACTGGCCTTATTCCCCTTATGATGATGCGGGAGGCCATTCCAGAAGCGAACATTAGTCTAGCCAAAACCTTAAAAAATACTAAAGAAATTACTCAGTTAATTGAGAATGAAAGAAATATAGAGCAACAGTTTGTAGAGTTTCGTGGGCTGTTAGACAGGCTGGCAGGGGCTGCTGGAGATGCTGGTGTACAGAACTCTAAGTTCGATAGCTTTATATCCGCGATGCAAGCTGCTAGCACTAAGCAGGTTGAAGAGATAGGCAATGATAAAGCACAGTTAGATGATCTCGTTCAAGAGATTGTAGACTTAGTTGCTGACCCTGCGTTTACACAGAATGTAAAAGATAAAGAAAGTCTATCTGAACTTGTAGAACAGATTACCCGTAACAGTCTTTTAGATGATGCAGGAGATATGGGTGATCCCGCTGTTAGGCGGCTTACAGAAGAAGCCGTTCCTGAGCTTGAAGGTCAAGCTACACGCAGATTGGAACAGGTAGAAGAGGCTGTAGGAGAAACTGAGACTGACTTAGTTCGTTTTCTTGACTCTTTTCTTGATCCTCAAAAGTATCAAATAGATGCGGAGAATGCTGCAGAGTCCTTAGCAACATATGCAAGGAATAGAAAAGCAGCGATTACAGGCAAGGCCCGTAAGCAATTTGAAGAGCTTTCTCAGTACGGAGATGAGATTGACATTACAGATTGGTTAGACGATCTGTATGGAACTGCAGATAATGTCATTGGTCAGACAAGATTAGAAAAAGTAAAGCAAATACTAAAGGGTAAAAAACTTGGTAATTCTTCTACTCTAGAGGCGCTATCAAACATTGAAGGCAAAGCTGCTGTAGAAGAAGCTTTAGACTCTAACATAGAACTTAAAGAAGTTATATTAGAAGAGTTTAAAGCGGCTATGAAACAGAAAGGCGTAGCAGATGATGTTCTTGAGGGTATCACTGCAGATAACTTTAACTATAATGAGATAAAGGGCTTCTTTAGGTCTGAATACGCAGGGGCTGCTCAAGACTTTACAGACTTTGATGTGTTCAGAATTGCTAGAGAAATTGGTGAAGAGCTTGATATAGACCTTAGAATTAACGCTACAGTAAGCGATATACAAGAGTATTCATCTAAGTTCTCAGAGCAAGCTAGGAAGATGTACGATAGCAAGAGAGAGCTTTCTGAAAAAATGGGCAGTTTGTCTAGAAGCATTATAGACACTATCCCTGAAGAAGGAGAGGCAGGTCAAGCTATACGCAGGGCAAAAACAAACTACATTAATAATGTAGTCATGCGCTATAGAGACAAAGCAGGAAACCCTATAGGCTATAATGTAGACCACTTTAATCCAAACGGCACTCATAAAGTAGACCCTATAAAATGGATTAACTTTAATAAGCTTATTTCTGGAGAACAACAGGATGGTGTAGATTTAGTAAAACAGCTAGAAAAAACATTTGGTGGGTTTTACAGTGATACAGGCGAGTATGTTTTAACTGGAAAAGCAAAACAGATTACTCGAAACCTGTTAAACGATCTGCTTGCCCGACATATATCAGGTATAGTTGAAGCAAAGGGCATAAAGCCTCTCATACCTCGCGATGGAAAAGTATCCTCTGCTGATAAGCTTGTAGAGGGAGAGCTTCTTTCAAGGGCTAATCAAGCTGGTGGTAAAATTTTAGAAAGCCCTGCACTAAAAGAGCTTGAGAAGGCTGGGCTTATTGATCTTGATAGAGTTACACAGTACAATCTAGCAGTTGATAACTTCTTTGGAGGAACTAAACTTCTAAGCAGAACGGAAGCGCAGGTTGACCGTGCAGTTAAACGGGCGGCTAAGAATGTTCAAGCACAGGCTAATCTAAGAGAGAACTTCTTGAAGAGCATGGCTAGATTTGGACCGGAGCAGCAAGGGGCCACACAGATAAGCGACTATGATAGCTTCTTGAACTTCTTCATTCTTAATCCACAGGGACAGTCTAGAATTGATACTCTTCTTCCTCAAGTAGCAAAAGAGATAGGTGTAGGAGATGACGCCGTAAAAGAGCTTATGTCTGATCTTACATTAGAGGCTATCTCCCGCGCTTCATACGGAGTGATGAGAGAGGCTAGGGTTGGTCAATATATGAGAGACTTTGACTATGAGAGACTATACTCGCTTGTACTTGACAGAGATGTTTCTAATACGGTTAGAGGTATCATAGGCGAGGAGAAGTTTACCGGGCTAACTAGAATGGCTCAGTTTTTGATGATTCAAAATAGAGACACTGTTTCTAGTGCAGGAGTTAAAGTCACAACTCCTAAAGGTTTAGGCGTTGAGTCTCTTCTGTCTCGTACTTACAGTGTTGCGCGAGGAGTTATTAGCCCTAAGTACGTAGCAACTGAGGTAGCACTTCTTGGGTTTAGAAAGAAGAAAGCAGAGGCCCTGTCTAAGATTATGAAAGACCCTAAGATGGTAGATGCCGTTATTGAAATAATAGAAACTAATGGAGATGCCATACGAAAGTACGACCCTAATCTATTTACTGTACTTATAAATGGTCTTGGATATCACGAAAATATTAAAAGAAAAGAAAAGACCGAATCACAAATCCGTGAACTAGAACTAGATCAATTTAGGAGATAAAAATGACACTAATTATTACCGTAATCGTTGTAGCCCTTGCCGTGTTAGGTGGCTTCTCAGTAGTGGCTGCTGTTACGCCCAACGAAGCTGACAATAAAAAACTTCAGGGCATTCTAACAGCTATCAACACACTGGGAATGAACGTTCTCAAGGCTAAGAATAAACTTGTTAAATGATTAAACTCTATCTTCTATTGATAGTGCTTGGATTGCTTGGCGGTGCTGGCTATGGTGCGTATTACTATTACAAGGATACGCAAGAGCGCATACAGACTTTGACTGAGAATAATGTGAAGCTAGCCACTGCTAAAGCAATCCAAGATAACACTATAAAAACTATGGAAGAAGACAGAAACAAGTTTCAGAAGTTAAACACTGAACTTCAAACCAGACTTGATATAGCCAATACGTACAGAGACACTTTAATAAACAGGCTAAGAAAAAGTAATTTAGTAGCTCTTAGTATTAAAGACCCTAAGTTAGCAGAAGAGAAAATAAATAATGGAACTAAGAAACTTCTTAAATCACTGGAAATTATCTCTGGTGCTGCTCCCGCTTCTCCTGCTAAGTAGTGGTTGCGACACCTTTAGAAAAATAATGCCCCTACAGATTAAGACTGTAGAGGCTAGTAGAAACGTACCTATTCAAAATCGTCCCAGACCTGTGGACATGAACGGTATATACTTTTATGTAGTTAATGAAAGTAACTTTGAAGAGTTCAAGGCAAGGTTTACCCAAGAGAAGGGTGACTTCCTATTCTACGCTATAAGCGTAAGAGACTACGAAACCCTTGCACTGAATATGTCTGAGCTAAAAAGGTTTATTAAGCAGCAGAAAGAACTGATAGTATACTATGAAGAAGCAGTGAAACCAAAAGAGGATAAAAAGATACCTAATAAATAATACCTTTAAAATCCCTGTACTGCTGATCACTATAGTCTCGTAGGTAATTTACCAGCGAGACTATTTTTTTTGTGTGTTCAAACTCAGGATTCCACTTATCAAAAATGTTTTCTATATCTTTGGCAGAGGGGGGACCCTCAAAATCCAAAGCTATATCTCCACTTGAAGTAATTGATACGGACATCCTGTAAAGGAGCGCATCAGCCTTCTTACTCATTACTAGCCTCTAACATAGATATTGGTAGATTGTAACAGTCTGCTCTAAATACAAAGCCGTTATCTGGGTCTACCTCTCCCTTCTTGTGTTCAGTAGCTACTTTAAAAAACTCATCTTTAGTTATTTTACCTAAGTACCATCCCATAGTAAAGTCATTCTTAATCCTAACAAAAGCATAAGAATCACAGTTCTGTTTAGCATTGAACTTAGCAACTGAACATGAGTAGTAGTCTCTTGGAGGAGAAGATACCTGCTTGGTTTTGACATCTACTGTTGTGCCATCCCCAAGGGTAAGGTCGTAATCAAAGGTGTTTTGATGAGAACCACCCAGAACGTCTACGACTATCTTCTCCCCCAAGTATCCAGCTAATGACCCTGCACCCCTGATTATAGAGTTGTTTAACTCACCAAGCAGGAAAGCTTTCCTATCGGCCCACTGCCGCATGTCATCAGTTATCTGGATTTCTTTTATCATTGTAACCTACAAACCAATATCAACAACTTCACAGACATCTCCTGTGCAGCTTAATTCTTGAGAGCCTGTGGTAGTGTCTTCTACTTCAAGCTTCTTTAGCTCTTCCCATACTATAGATTTAGGCATGTTTGTCAACAACTCTTTATACTCATCTTCAGTGCATTCAGTGTATGGGGCTTGTTGATAGGTGTGATCTGAGTAAGGCAGGAAGGATACTCCTGAGATATAATCGAAGTTCTCGTATACCCATGAACCTACCTTGAGCCATTCATCCTCTTTTACAGAGATAGTTATGGAGGGCTTATGTTCACACCAGTACTCTGCATATACTTTCCAAAGCTCAAGATGCTCAATAGCAGTCATACTCTCCCTAGTTAAAGCACCTTCTGGCGACTTAACAGGAAAGGAGAAGACTGTCATGTTGTCTTCATTGCCTATAGCTGGCTCTGCAGGTATGCCCTTCTGTATCATAAACTGAGTAAGAGGGTCTTTGTTATCTCCTCGCACAGTTCTGATGTAGTACTCACTGTGTCTAGGATGAATACCGGAAGCACTATCTACTAACTGAGATACAGTTCCTGAAGGTTTTACGCAGGTAATAGCTGTGGATGCGTTTATTCCCAAGCTAGCAGCAAACTTAGTATTACTCTTAATGGACACTTCTTTTAGCCCCTCAAGGACTTTAGGAAGATTAGAGTCCACCTTGGACAGATGCACATTGTCTAGAATACCAGTAAGGCTAACCCCCAACAGCCTTTCCTCTTCCGTGTTCTGCTTCCATATCTTTCTTAGATATTTAAAGTCAGTAAGTGACGACTGATAAGTTCCTAGCTGAGTTGCTAGCTCTACCTTCTTTGTAAGAGAGCCAACAGTATCTTCCGCACGAACAACTACCTCTGTGAGGTTACAGAACTGATAAGGCCTTAGAATGATCTCAGAGCAAGGGTTAGTTCCAAATACATGATCAGGATCACGACGACCAATACTATTAACTTTATTTTTAGCGGAGCCACGATTAAAGATACCTCTTTCACCAGACTTTGATTCATACAAAGAATACCATTCTTTTAGAAACGTGTTCATGTCTGGGCGCTCGTCGTAAACTGCAGAATTATTGGCAAGCCCTCGGTAGGGATACTCCCTAAACCAATCACCAGACTTAGCAACACGCATTCTGTTAGAGTTTAAATCAGATAGAGAGATTAGTGCAGAGCGGCGCACACCACCAACAACAATAACACTTGCAATCTTACATACAAGATCATGGCATTCCAGCGGAGATAGTTTCCTACCCGCAGCAGATTTAAACAGAACTACGGTAAAGTTCATAAGATCATCCAGAGGGGCAGGGCCGGACGACCTGCCACCAAAGGTCTTTAAACGCGCTCCCGCAGGGCGTAGACGGGACAAATCCCACTTTGGCACCTGACCTGCGTAGAGACAGGCAATTAGCTCACGCAAGCCCCTAGCCCACCCTGCCTTACTATCCTGCACAACAACAGTCGTTTCCGTAGGTTCAAAATGCTCGTTAACAACAGGTAGATTATCTGTATACTTTCTTTCAGATGAAAAGCCTACTCCTGTACCACACATAAGAACGTACAGTATCTCATCAAAAGATCGCGGAGAGTCTACAGGAATGTATGAACAGTTATATCCTGCGGTATTATCTCTAGAAAGAGCAAGACCGGAAGTCATCAAAGCTCTCATAGAGGGCATTACCTGAAGACTAAGTACAGCCTCTTCAAGTTCCTCTCTATTAGGAATGGTATGGTTGTGGTCTTTTTTTAGATGTTCCTGCATAAAATCAAAGTATCTTGAGACTGTCTCAGGCCAAGACTCGCGCCTGTCCCCCAACCAACGGGCATACCTAGACAAGTGGATAAACTCTTGATAGTCTGTAGGGAAGTAGTTGTTGCTCATTTTTAATTCTTTACCTCTTTAATAAGTTTTTTTAGATACCACTCGGCCTTAAGAAGGTCTTTCTTAGGCATACCCTTGTACTCATATCTACACATATACTTTAATATATTACCTTTAAGATAACCTCGAAAAGCTTCTGGAGAAAGTGAGTCTTGTATAATATTTATAGTCTCTATTTTTCCTTGATTATAATGATCAGGATTATTTACTGAGTAAGATAATTCTTTGTCATTATCTATAGCTTGTATAGAGCTTAAGTATTTTTTCTCATCCGGCATTAGTTGTCCTTGCTAAATTCAACCCGTATCACATTGTCATAAACTTCATCGACAGTAATCTTTGTACTACCTTCTTTACTACGATGCTCTGATATACTTTCTAATGTAGCTTCATGTCCTATCTGCATTAAGTAATCATAATCCGTTTCCAGAAGACTAAGCATACCCTGCTGTAGAATATGGGCCGCGCTAAGTTCTTCTGAGTCTGATGTATCATATGCGCGGACAGTAACCTTGTCAATAGATATGGGGTCTAAGACTATGTATAGCCTGTCAGGAGAGAGAAAAAAAGTCTCTTCTGAAATCTTCTTTTTCATCTCCTCATCCATGACACTATCTTCGTCAGGATTGAACGTGAACCCATCATCACTCATCAAACCACTCCACAGGCAATCTTTTATGCGCCCAATCAAAGCCGTGGCGCTCTGCCCAATCTGCATGGGTAGTCTTGGACCCCTTGTATATCTTCTTGTTAGCGTTTGCAAAGAAGAACTTAACGTTAAAGTCAGGGTTTTGTTTTTGTACTAGCAGATGTTTAACTCTATCGCCTTGTGTTAACCTGCCCTTAACCTCAATATACATATCATTTCTAGGTATATAAAAGTCAGGTATGTAGACCCTTGGCGGCGGTTGAAAGGGTATCTTATCAGGCTCAAACTCAAAGGATACACCAAGCCTGTCTAAGGACATTGCAACTTCAGCTTCAAATTTTGATCTAAATCGCATGTGTAAACCCTAAATTTACCATATCTATATACTTTTTATCCATATAGTCTTGAACCCATTCAGGGGCGGTTGATTTAGCAAGTGAAAAAGGCACCATAGGAAAGACTACAAGTTTGTTGACCTGTCTTTGCTTACGTATTTCAACAAAGCCCTCAGATATTGCAGACTTTCCAGTGCTATTAAACTCTTCTTTCGACCAAAACCCATCCGGTGACATATCTTTTGCAAAAACTATGCATATGAGATTAGAATTAGTGGCGGCTGACTTAACATGCAGGTTGTCTTGAACAAAGCAATCGCCCTTTACTGTATCAAAGTAAACAAAGGTTGCATAGGGGTTTTGTTGTATTTCTAAGTCGCTAATTCTTTCTGGCATATATAAGGGCATTACACTTCATCCTTTACGTGCTTTGTATACCATACTCTAGGCTTAGTCTTAGCTGCTGAAGTAGCAGACATCTTATAAGCAGCATCAGGCCAGCAATACTTTTTGAAGCCGCAGTAACCACAGGTTCTATCCATAAGACGATTGCCTGTCTTCTTAACAGTACCCGTTGCTTTATCTTTGTAAGTTTCTATAGAGTCTGTAAAACACTTATCAATAGTAGGATTGTTAAGCACTTCTTTTATATTATTATCGGCTAAGGTTAGAGCCTCTTCTCTATCCTCATCCTGCACCAGCGGTGCTTCACATACAGCCCACTCTCCAGTAGCCTTATTGATTGCTATCCAACCACCGAAGGAAGTACCTGCAGCTTCAGAGTATAAGTAGCCCTGTGGCACGTAACCAAAAACATCATCCTTCTTGATGTTGTTGTAGCCACGATTAGCTGCAAACTTCATAGAGAAGGAACCGGGAGCAGCACTCTTAATATCATATATTTTGTTATCTATCTTTACATCGTAGGTTCCTCTTAAGGTTGTACCACCAATGTCAAGACTAACAGCTTCCTGTTCTCCTTGTATTTCTACGCCAGAGGCTTTCAATACTGTAACAGCAACAGCCTCTATCAAATCACCAAACAAGAACTTCATTACGAGAGTGTAGTCTACCTCTTCTTCTCTGTCCTCTCTGATAGACATCTTTTGTTGGCAGAGGGGCTTACCTACACCGGACATACGTACCCGATACTCAGGTTTCCTAGCAAACTGCCTTTCGATAGCGGAGCCACACATCTCCTTAAACTCTTCGATAAGGTGAGGGGGAAGACCTTCGCCTTCACCCCTCGACGCTTTCTCAAGGAAATGCTGTACTTTATGTAACAGCATTGATGACATCAGATGCTATCCGCCACCTCTAAAGAATTAGCAACATCTAGATCATCTCTAGCTATTACAGAATCTTTACGATCCTTGAACTCTTTAATAACTCTAGTATTCCATTTGTCGATATCTTCCATAAAGGTATTGAGAAGTTCAATATCACTCTCTTGTACCTTAGCAGGTTTTGGTTTATCAAATACTGGAGTATAATAAATAACACTACCATTTACATTACGCTTAGTAGATACTTTCGCTTTCTGCCCAAACATGATCTTGTTGGATGGGACTTCGCGGATATAGTTAGCGACAGGCATAAAGGCTGATCCCCTTGCTGCCCAGATAAACGGAGTACCCTTTAGTTCTACTTCTTCTCCATCAGTAGTCTTAGCATCTTGTGCAGAGGTAATCATACCATATACAAGCTGTGTACATTTAATGCTATCCTGCTTTGCATGTTCAATGGAGTTAGCGGGAAGTGCAGATACCTCATCCTTAGATAGCTTACCACACTTGTTGCCACCACTTGTATCAGGAAAGTTATCACTGAGTGAGGGCGCAAGCACTGTGCGAACGGAAAGTTCTGGCTGTTCATTGTTCCAAAGATTGTAGGAGTAATAGCGAACAAATAGACGCACTTCCAGTTCTTTACTGTATACAGACTTATCACCAATACGCAAACGGAAAGAACCCTTTGGCAGGGTATCGCCTTCCTTGGTTTCGTTCTGCTGTTCAATTGCTAGACGGGGTAGACCGGCAGTAGCACTTACACTCTCATCTACCTGTCCAATCATAGCCGCAATCTTGGCTACGTTTTCATCATTAAAATCTTCAATCTTCATAACTGCGCTCATGCTAATTCAATCTCCTGTGAGTTTAGCCAATCGTGGCCTATTTTTAATTCTATATCAATAGGCATATCAAAGTCAACACCAAATTTTTCTTTGCATTCTTTAGATATGCATAACATACTCCTTCTTAGTAATTCAATCATAGTATTCTTCTCGTCTGGGTGTACATCCATGACGATAGAATCGTGTACAGTATTTATAATCTTACTCTTTGGCTTGGGATCAACCATAGAC
>Ga0208645_1001903_pt1 | contig 17382 bp, 22 predicted proteins | sample VirMetDEL_Sep_01_FD_184519 | JGI IMG/M metagenome (GOLD analysis project Ga0208645, IMG submission 184519) | Aqueous microbial communities from the Delaware River and Bay under freshwater to marine salinity gradient to study organic matter... | ecosystem: Environmental > Aquatic > Marine >... | reverse complement strand
GCGCTGATGCCAGCAACAACGCGCAATAAATGCAACATTTGGCGGGTCGAGTAATCGGCGCCACGGATCTTGAGCTCCACTCCGTCCACCGTGATTTCGACGTCCACCACGCCTCCAAAAAAAAAATAAAAAAAGTGCCGTTTCGGCTAGACAATGTATTACACGAGAGGTACTGTATTACCTGTAAGCAAGACCGAGACCGAGGGAGAAAGAAATGAACCAGAACCACCTGGAAGAAATGCAGCAAGACCTGGATCGCCAAGAGGCCAGCATTTGCAACCAAATGCGTCACCGCGCCCAGAGCCTGATCGATGATCTGGAGCGTTTGATCCAGCAAGTTGACAACGCCGAAGCCGGACTGGCACACTGCATTAACCCGCTGGGTATCCTGCAAGGTAACGGTGACGACCTCGACCGCATGTGCGGCGAGTTCGGGAAGATCCGCGAGTTCAAGGCGATGGTGGATTACATCGGGCGGGGTGGCGAGTAATCATGACCGACGACCGACCGCACCCGGCCTGCACATGCGGGCGGCTCTGGTACTGCGCCTGTAACATTCTATGGGTGCCCAATCCGGATTACCGCGGATCAAACCCGCTGAAAAAAACTTTGCGGATACACTAGACAATGTATTACGCCAGAGGTAGTGTATTACCTATAAGAGCAACACCGACCGAGGGAGAAAAAAATGTCAAGAGCAATCGACCGAGCCACACGCTGGGAGTTTTGCATAGAGCACGCCGGCGGAACCGTCACCCGCGAATATCTGGAGACCGAGTTGCTCGGTACCACATATCGCAGCGTTCGGTTTGTAGCCGAGATCGGGATCGCCACCCTGTCGTGGATCATCGTTCTGGATACACCGCGCACACGCTTCAGCAACGGAACGTCCACATTCAGGTTCGGCACCAGCCGACACACTTATTCACCAAGCCAGATGAGCCGGTGGATCTTTTCAGAGATTGAGTTAGCCAATTACAAGGCAGAGCAGAGCGCGTAGTCGAAACCCCCTGCGGGGGGTCGTGCGAGGGTTAGCCGCCCGCACCTGAAGAGACAGGCCAGACCGAGGGAGGTCAAAATGGAAATCACGAGAGAACAGTGCAGAGAGATTACGGATCGGATCCTGCTCGCTGCTCAATCAATCCTAGATGAGTACGGTCTAGTCATCGACAACCAAGCCGTGCGCAGCCAATACGGCGAACATTACCAGATCAAGGTTTCGGCACAGCGACTCTTGCTCGGTCAGAACGGTGTAAACCTCAACGACAAGTACGCGCAAGCATTTTTGTTGCACGCATGGAAGCACGGGATCACCGACCCAGACACCGCGCTCGGTTCGAACTACACCGACGCACGCGGCGACCGCTGGCAGGTGCTCGGGTACAACAGTCGCGCACCGAAGTACCCTTTCATCATCAAGAACCTATCAACCGGCAAGACACATAAGGGCACAGAGTCGCACGCCCGCTACATGGCGTCCTATGACTCCAGTAAGGTGGCGGTTTTAAACGGTCTTCCTCGCTAACCCTCGGTAAGAAAAACGAAAGGCCCCCGCCTACGGGCGGGGGTTTTTCTATGCCGGTCTTGTTTCACCATTCGGCATCAACTTATTCCACGCCCCACATTCACATAACAGTTTACTGTAAGCGCGAACCTTGGTGAACACCATACCGCTCGGCGTCAGCGCCGTGCCACCGCAGGCGTAACAAGCAGAAGAGTCACCAGACAAAAGACCGAGATGCGGTCCCTTTACCCACGGGAGCACTTGCCGAAATAGGAGCTCCGTGATCGCAACGTCTTGTTTATTGTACGCACGAAACTCCGACCACGCCTGTGTCTCGTTAGCCAGCACACGGTTCCAGAGAGACTGACCGCCGGTCTCCAGTTTCGTGTCCAAACCCAGGCTCTCAGTAATGTAGGCGAGTTTGTTAGACATGAACTTGGCGCGAGACTTAAAAACCTTGTAAAGGTCTACATCATGCCACGGGGAAGGCGGACCCCAGCCGAGCAACATCCACTCGCGCTGCAAGTGCGGTACGTCGAACCGCTGCCCGTTGTAAGTGACGACCACGTCGGCCTCATCGAACAGATCCCACGCTTGCGCCAGAAACTGCTCACGACCGTCATGAAACTCCGACGCAAACATAATGCGTTTCTTGTCGTACCACTTCGCGGCGAAACAGAGAACCCTAGAAGGCTCGACAATCTGCGATGTTGCAATGTTCTGGTCGTACAAGCCCCAGGCCATAACAATCGCTGGGGCGGTTTCGATATCTACGGTCAAAATCCTCGGCTGCCTTGGTTTAAGTTTCTCGGCGAGGCTCACAGTTACAGTCTCCGACTCTATGTCGCTGAACGGTTTCCTTGCTTATGACATGCCCTTCGGATTTAAGGATCTCGCTGATCTGTTTATTTGATAACCGTGTCGGGTCACTACGCGAACAACTTAATGATTTCTCCAGTGCGGTTCGATCACGAGCAGGTAACTGCGCCAGAATTGTGAACATGCTACACGGAGCTCCGCGGCGCAAAGGTTTCGCCTCCGATAGTTTCTTTTCAAGGCTCACAGTTTTCCTCGAGGGTGCTCTTTCACGAAACCGCGGATCAGAGACTTCGCCAAGTCTGGTTTCTTCCCGTGTCGGCGAGCAATACCTACCGCTTGATGCCACCAATCCAAGTCTTGCTTGACATCAATCTTACGGCTCGTCCAATCACGGTGTCGGATAACGCGAGACACCGGCAGAGAACCAGGTCCCGCTTTCATCGCGTTAAGTAAAGCCGCGGTGAGCATTGCCGTGGACACAACCTGGTCAACAGTCATGCCTTTCATCGTGCCATCAATCTTTCGACTACGCCCCAGAGACTCAATCTCAATTCCGTAAAGGTGAGAGTTACCGCGATCCTTCGGGATCACAATGTCTTTACCACGGCGAGGGAACTTCCACGGACCGCCTCGTCCAGCATGGTAAGCACCGCTGCCGCTACACACGAAAACCATTCCGTCACGAGCCACTAGAAAGTGCGCGGCGCGAACCGGCTTGTACGGGTTAGTGAAACAAATATACCGTAGTGAATCCGTACCCGCGGTGTGGTGCAGTAAGACACCTTGGAAGTCTGATCGACCTTTGTAAGGGTCAATGCTAGGCGAGTCCCAGCCTTGCACAAACTGGCTCTTGACTTTGTATTTCTTTAACTTGTAGGCCAGCCGCTTAGTGCTTACCTTCATCGGCCGCACGTTTCACAGTATTCATCGCCCCAATGTTCATCGGGCTCGACAACATTCGGCTCGTGTTGTATTCGAACCATGCTCGGTGTATCGGCGTCATTTACACCGGAACCGACAAGGCTCGTTAGAACACTGGCGATAGCCGACAGCCCGACGATACTCCAGAACTGCTGCCAATCAACGTCGAGAATTCCAGTTTGACCTACAACCCAGAACGACAGCGCGACCTGCGCCGCTGTCTTAATCGCCCGCTCTGCGGTCTGCTTCCAAAACTCTTTACTCCACATGTCTAGCTCCTAACGGTTTTCGATGTGCCATTCGATGTGGTCATCGACCTTGCCTCTGATCTCGCGCACGTCCGCGCGGATCTCGTTTAGCGTGTCTCTGGTGCTGCTGCCGCCGTTCGGTTTAAACTCGCGGCTCATGCTGATCTGCGCCTTGATGACCCACAGCAGGCCGGCGGCTATCGCGCTCAGTATGGCGAACAGGCCGACCGAGATGCCGATCACCTCGGCTGCGCTCATGGAGCCTCGTCCTCCGCTGGTGCTTCCGGCGCGACGAACTCGTCAAGATCGGCGTCGTAAGTGAACCCGATGCCGGCGTACCGGCCACGAATGTTGTTGTTGTACGAGGTGCGTATCCACGTGCCCGTCAAGCCGATGCCGTGAATGTACGCCTCGATCGCCGCGTCACTCTCTGTCTCATCAAGGTCGTCTGGTACGACGATGACCTCACGGACGATGCCGTCCTCAATGCGTGCTGCATGTGCCATTACTGACCTCCGTCTAGTTGGTTACTCATTTACGCTGTCCTCACTCGCACGATCACAACACCGCTGCCACCAGCACCGCCAGTAGTACCCCCGCCGCCACCGCCGCCGCCTGTGTTAGCGGTGCCGCTTCCTCCTGTGCCTGTATTCCCATCTGATCCATCGCCACCACCTGAGCCTCCTGTGCCTCCTGTGGGATTCCCTGAACCAGCACCACCACCGCCATAGTTAGCGGCTGATCCGGTTATGGACGATGAAATAGCGCTGCCTCCATCGCCGCCGATACCGCTTGCTGCATCTGAGCCGACCGATCCAGCGCCGCCTCCTCCTGCGCCCGCATTTACGACTGCGCTTGATCCGCCGTCGTTACCTTGTCCACTAATACCCGCAGATCCGGTTGAGTTCTCCAAAGCGCCGCCACCAGAGCCACCCGGATGTCCTGATGGGATCATGAAAGAACCACCACCACCACCACCGACACCGAAATAAACACCTACGCGACTACTGACCCCTTGACCCCCTGAGGCGTTGCCAACACCCGACACCGCACCACCAGCGCCGACCGTTACCGTGTGCGTGCCTGCGGAAAGAAAGACATTGTCATTGAGAACGCCGCCAGCGCCACCGCCACCTACGGTTTGATTAGTCACGTTTCCTGTACCACCGCCTCCCCCTCCGCCTACGCAGAGCAGGTCCACGAAACCAGCCTGATTCACCGTCAACGAACCACTACTCGTGAACTCGTAGTAGGAGTACGTCGCGCCACCAGATGAGTACGTTCCCGTAGCGGTGTTACCAATAGAAGCGAAACCAGCGACCGGGGTGTACGGACGCGCTACACGAACAACAACCTTACCGCTGCCGCCGGCGCCTGCATCAACAGCGGCACCTGCTGCTGAACCCCCACCGCCACCACCAGTGTTTACCGTTCCCGCTGTTCCTGCCGTGCTCGGACCACCGCCAGCACCACCGCCACCTGAACCGGCAGCGCCACCAGTAGTTTCACCACCACCGCCGCCGCCACCGGCACGGATAACACTTGAACCTGTGTACGAGTTGGCCAAACCTGCGCCACCGGCACCTGCTGTGGATGCAATAGCGTTACCGCCTGTTCCACCCGCGCCGCCACCACCGCCGCCACCACGTTGCGCCGCTGTTGCGCTGCCAAATCCAGTACCACCATCGTTACCCTGACCACTTGTACCGGATGCGCCAACGTTGCTCGCGTTTTCAGCACCACCACCGCCGCCAGAGCCACCCGGACTAGACGTCGTATCAGGTTCCGGCCGACCGCCGCCGCCGCCGCCGCCGACACCGTAATAGGGTCCAAGACGCGAACTGTTTCCGTTGCCACCGGGGTTTTCCTCCGCACCGGCTCGGCCACCTGCACCGACAACGACAGTCTGCGTTCCCGTGGTCAAGAAGGCATTAGTCGCAACAAGCATCCCGCCTGCGCCACCGCCGCCACCACCACCTGCGTTATTATCTCCACCTCCGCCGCCAGCGCCGACAACCAGCACATCAGCCAACCCCGCCTGAGTCACCGTCAGCGACGAACTGCTATCGAACTCCCAATAGTCATACGTCACCCCACCAGAGGTGTAGTCACCCGTCGGAGTGTCAGAGATCGCAGCACCACCAAGCGCACCACTAACCTCAGTCCACGCGCTCCCGTCGTAAATCTCCAACTTGTCGTCATCGCTGCGGTAGCAAGCCTGACCCTCGACAGGTGAAGTGATCGCCGCGTCACGCGCAGTCGCGTCAGCGAACACAGCGATACCCTGCATCAAGAAATCGTTCGTGTCAGCGGCCGTGAGCACGTCTCCGGCGTTGAATGTCTTAAATCCACCAGCAGGCATTACAGTGTCTCCCAACTTGAACCGTCATAGTAAACAAGTGAATCATCATCTTTAAGAAAGGCAAACATGCCTTCGCTCGGGCTTGTGATCGCCGTATCCCTAGCAGAACTCGACGCGAACACCATAACTTGCTGCTGCATGATGTAAGTATTCACATCGGCGGCAGTCAGAACGTCACCGCTTGCAAAAGTCTTAAAGCCTGCACCTGCCATTGAAGCTCCTTAGAAACCTAGAGTGCTCGTGTCAAGAATACCGAAAAGTGCGCTGTCAAGAATAAACGAGGCTTGCGCCTGACTCATCGAAAGTGTTACAACGTGGTTCGGTTCGGCTCGCGTAAAAGAATGCTCAATGCGATCCAATGTTGCGTACTGACTAATTGCTGCGCCGGTGCTGGGTGCGAAAACAACCTGCAGCGGGTCAGCAACCTCGAGGGCACCAACCGTTGCTCTCTGTGACGCATTTAAACCATCAACAACAATCGAAACGCTAGTGATCTCATAGGCGACATCTTTATGTCGCGCCAAGAGGAAGTCAGCAAGTTCACCCAACTCTGTGTCATCGTCGAATAAGAGATCCGTTTGGCTTAACTCACTTTTGCCGTACGTTGTTTCACTGGTCGAGTCCGTGCGGGTTTCCGTGCCGCCGCCTTTTCTCGTCAGTTTAACTGTGTTAAAGATTTGATCTGTGCTGCTGTCAACTTCGATACTGCTGATCGGTACACCGCCCGAACCTAGCACCGTGGCTGTCGCAAAGTTTTGTGTTGCTTGGCGATCCTCGAAAGTAGCCAGACCTTGGCGATCCATGTAGAACGCGCCGAACTCCGTGTTTTTGATCGTTGAGATGTACGACAGGAGGTTAGTGTTTGCTGCTGGTGTATCGGCTTGCAGGGTGACAAGTCCAGTGTCCAGGTCTCGCTTACCTGTCGGCCAACCGGACTCTGTGAGCACAGCGCCTATTCGCGCACCGCTAGTCTGCGCCGATTTAGTTGTGGTGGTTACATTCGTTTGACCGAGAGTCAAGAAACCGTCACCGCAGATGGCTGTCGTCGTGCTGTCACCCGACACGGCGTAATCAATCTGCCAGTCATCAACTAGACCGCTAAAGATTGGCACACCGTCCAGAAGGATCTGCACGTTTTTACGCGGCACAATGTTATCAACGTACGGGAAACTGGCCCCGCTACCCGATAACGGGTCGAATAATCTTGCGCGGTTATCCAACACGATCGAAGCAGAACCCGCCTGCACTTCACCGAGCAGAGCACTACGCCCGCGAGAGATACTAAGTGTCCGCACTTTATCGGTCACATCTACAAGCGAGAAATCACCACCGAGAGTGTAGACAGTGTTGTCAAGTTTGCCCTTGACCGCACTATCTAGCTCAAAAAAGTTTGTGACCCCGCCGGCGTCCTGGCTGAAAGCAAAGACAACTTGGATAGCCATTACGCAACCTTCACAGGCAGAGGTCCGTTTTGCCTTTCGTACTGCTTCAGAGCCTCGACTATCTGGCGACCGACGGCGCGACCATCTGTACCGATACCAGCGTTCACGTTGATCACGATATTGCTGGTGCTGTTAGAACCGGACATGCCGCGAGATAACGGGACAACGGCTTCCGGTCCAGCCTCACCGATTAGCGCCAAGGTCGGCTGAGTAACGATACCGCCTTGTGCAAGAGCCGGTATCGAAGCAAGGCCTTTCGTACCGATAGAGAACGGGCCGAATGTTTTGCTTGCCGGCCCGACACCGACAGTAAACTGTGGCACTTCGAACTTAAGGCTATTCCATGCACCGATGATCTTGTTAATGCCTCGGATCACAAAGTTAATCGCGCCTTTTATCGTGGACTCAATTGTGTCCTTAACGGTATTAAAGACATTAGCGATGAAGTCACGAATGGCTGTGAACGTCTCCACAAACGCGGTCTGTACACCCGACACAAACTCTTGAATGCGCGAAACTGCCTCGGTGGAAAACTCTCCGATGGCGACAGATACTTCAGCAATCTTACCGATCACCTTCACCCAGAAGCCGATCAAGTTAATCAAAGCCGAGATAATGAAACCGATCACTTGGATTAGTTTCGTGAGGTAAATGCTGTAAAACTCGACGATGATCGGGACGACCTTGTCCGCAATGAACTGTGCAGCAATCTTAAAACCGTCACGGAGTTGCATTAATGTTTCGCGGTTTTCTTCCAGGGTTTTCTTAACCTGGTCAATGACACCGATGACTGCGGCACGTATTCTTTCGAAAGCAGCCTTGACTGCGTCACGCAATGTTTGGCTGTTCTTCCACAGATACATGAAGCCGGCGGCGAGAGCAGCAGCCGCTAACACAACACCAGCGATAATCAAAGTAACTGGGTTGATCGCAGCCACAATGGCACCGAAAATGCTTATCAGTTTACCGACCACCAATAGAACCGGTCCGATGGCGGCAGCAATCCCAGCCACCTTGATAATCATTTCTTGCATAGGCTGCGGCAGCGTTCTAAAACCTTCCGTCAGTTTACCTACGAACATTGTTAGTTGCTCGACAAGATCCGCGGCGCGATCTAGTAAACCGCTATCCGCGAGAGAGATCATTAAACCTTCGAAAGCGGATTTGAGCTTCGTAACGGCGCCGTTAAGACCTTCCAGTTGTGTGCTGGCGATGTTATCGGCTGTGCCGCCGGACGTCTCCAACATACCTGTAAGTTCGGTAAGCGCACCGGAACCTTGACCAAGTAGGGCAGCCATACCGGGTCCCGCTCGGGCACCGAACACCGCCATGAGATCCGCTGTGCTCGCACCCGATTTTGCGAAAACGTCCATGATATCCGCGAAAGATTTAAGATTGCCTTCCGCGTCCAAGAATGCGAATGAACCGTCCTCGGCTTGGATACCCAGGTCGTACATGGTGTTGGCGGCTTTTTTACTGGGGTCCAGAAGTCGGCTAATGACGTTGCGCAGAGTTGTGCCAGCCATGCTGCCTTGGATACCAGCGTTACCAAGTAAGCCTACGGCGGCTGCTGTTTCTTCGAAACCCATTCCCGCGCTCGCCGCAATCGGGCCGACGTACTTCATTGCATCACCGAGTTGCACGAGATCCGTGTTTGATGATGTAAATGTTTTCGCCAGGATATCTACCGTGCTGGACATCTGGTCAGATGTTCGACCGAAGCCGGTTAGAATGTTCGATGAAATATCCGCAGCAGTTGCGAGATCCATTTGACCCGCGGCCGCCAGGCTTAGAACACCAGGCATAGACTCCAGTATGTCGTTGGTTTTAAAACCCGCCATGGCGAGAAAGGACATTCCGTCTGCGGCTTGGCCGGCGGTGAAAGCGGTCGTGCGCCCTAACTCTTGCGCGAGGTCTCGCAGATCGGTGAAGTCCTCACCTGTGGCTCCGCTAATCGCGCGGACCTTGTTCATGGATTTCTCAAAGTCCCCGGCTGCTTTAAGAGACAAGACGCCTATCCCCACGATAGGTAAGGTCAGACCCTTCGTTAAACCGCCGCCGGCTTTACTTACCGAAGCACCAACATCTTGTATCTTTCGCCCCATCGCCTCAAACTTTTTACCGAATGTTTGAGTTTTGGCTTGCATCTTGGCGATCTCACGCTGGGCGCGAGCAAGGTCTTTGCCGTCGAACTCTGAAAGCAGTTTAATGAGCACAGCGTTTTTAGCCACCTAATGCTCCTAACTTTGCTTGCGCCTGCTTCTGCGCCTTTTCGACAGCCAGGCTAATGTTCTTAAAGGCATCGTCCTTGTTAAACTTTTCCGACGAGTCAAAGGCGGCGTACAGTAACCGCGAGGCTGGTCGACCAGACCTCTCTTGTACTTTCTGCACGAATACGCTTTCACTCGGTGCTGTCTTTCGACCCGCCAACTCCCAGATAACACCAGCCGGTGATGTGTTAAAAACACCCATAAAGTTATTGGAGACTTGACCTTTGCGCCTATTCTTGGCGCGAGTCACTTTGATCCCGCCGCGAATAGTTGCTGCGTCGTAACCACCGCGCCAGTTTTTCCAGCCGCTTAACCCGTTCGGGTCAACAAGTTGCCGAGCCTCGTCACGCAGCGCAACGGCTTCCTGTTTGATCTCATCGACCGCTATCTTTGCGGCGTCGGCGTCGAGCTCCTTTAGAACAGCGATCGTGTTACGAAACCCGAAGGCCTTAACTTTCATTTGCGACCTTTCTGCTGGGCTTTACGATGTTCATTGTTACGCCAACGCAAGTATCTTTGCATTGTTGTTATCATGCGCGGCGACTCGCTTAGCACAGCAGACGGGGCGAGACCAAACTCATACGCCAAATGCACCACATGCCAGGTTACGGCTTTGTCTCCAAAGGGACTATTTCTTGATCCTCCGCAATCTCAATATCTGGATCTGTATTCTCAATCCAGGTGTCGAAATCCGGTAAGGTTGGATCCTGTCTCTGCATGGCGTGGTGCGCCAACCAATACAAGTCTTTGATCCTGAAATCACTTTGGAAGTTACTTACTGATTTGTCAAAGGCTTCCTCGAAGCGGACAAGATCCACCGCCGACACGGTTACATCGACGGTGGATCCGCCCTCGGAGGAAACACGCAACAGCATTTTCATAGCAGGACTCCTTAAGGGTTTCTTACTTACGAGGTGGCGCGAGTAACTGCACCGTCAATCGGCCAGGTCACGCTCTGCGTGGCGAGGTCACCGACGCTACTGTTAAACGGCTGGGTTTGAGTAACCAAGCAGTTCATCGTGTACGTCGGGTTATCGGTACCGACCGCTGCGCTTGTCGGCTTCAGCACAACTGCGACCGAGGTGCCAAGGGCACCAAAAATGGTGTCATCGGTCGCGCTCGCCGCGAAATCCTGGTGGAGCTCCAAGGTCAGCGTACCGGTCTTGAGACCACCGATGCGCGTACGGAACGTGTCACCCATCGCAGTTGTTTCGATGTCCTCGGACTCGATAGATAGTTCGGCCGAAACCAGCACCGCGCTGAAATCGGTTCCACCAATCGTGATGGAATAGTCTGTGGCAGCAAAGATTGCCATTGGGTTTCCCTTTCTTTAATCGCTGTAAACAACGCAAGTAAACTCCGCCGACAGATAGGTGTTCGGACCCACTGTCATACCGGAGTAATTGCGCATCTGTGTAACGCGCAGGTCTTTAACAACACCGCCTAGGGTTTTATCACCTTCGACGGCTGCCTTAATACTTGACGAACCTGTACCGGTACAGTAACCGTCAAGTAAGTTTTGTGCTGATCGCTCATCTATGCGACCAACAATAACTAGGATTGTAAAGTTAAACGTGTCCAGTCCGCGAGCCATAGCCGTGTCATACTGGACGTCCTGCGGAAAGATTATTGCCTGCGGAGGATTCGGGTCGTCCGGTACAGTTGCTGCTGTTCGTAACCCGCTAATGGTCCCGAGTCTTGTGGCGAGACCGCTACGGATCTCGCTGATCGTCGCCATTAAGCAACGCCCTTGTACTTTACGAACGGGGCAACAAGTTGCGCAACATCGGGGTCGAGTCCTCGGCTAACTCGCATTGCACCGAAATCTCCGAACCCGGCGACACCCAGAGGGCTGTCAAGTCTTTTAAAGATCCTCATGGATTGGATAACCGCTGCTTGCTGCACTTGACTGGGCACCGCAGAGAAACCCCAGGTCCCGATAATCTTCACGTCCGCTTCGAAACCACCGAGACTTGTCGACACCGGCCAGACGTAACGGTCAATGGCTCGGATACGTGTGCTAGGAAAATCAATACCGTCGGCTAAACCGTTCAGAGGTTCTAACTGGTAGTCAGTTGTTGCCCAGGTCACGTCATAGTTACCGTCACTCTGACTGCTTGTCTGGATACTGGTCACAGAAACCAAGTCATCAATCTGTAACACGTAACTGTTCTCTGGAATGAAGTAGCGAGTTGCTGACGCGCTATCGAACTTGCGACCACAGTAACCGTCGATCAACGCCGACGCGCTCGTGGCGGCCATTGTGATAAGAGAGTCATCAACCGTGTCGGTAATATGCAGAGCCGCTTTCACCTCGGCGACACTTGCGTACAAAGCCATTGTTCTCCCTTATCTTAATGGAGTGTGATGGGGGGCGAGTCCTGCGTGCCCCACCCCCCACCACGCTTAGGGTCCTAATCTCTTAGGAGGCGCCGCCCGTAAACTTCTTCACGTGTGAAGTCTGCGGCAGGTCACCATCGACCCGCAGCGAGCAGCGGAACGTCACGAGACCATTAGCAAATGCGTAATCGTCGGAACGCTCCAACTTAATGCCGCCGGCCTGGCGAACGTAGTAGGACGGGAAGTGTCCAGCCAGAGCAGAGACAGCACCGAGACCGACAGCGGCCATGGCGTTGTTCTCAATCAGCGGGAACCCGAGCAAGGTGTCCGGGGTCGCGTCACTAGCCGACGGGGCAAAGATGTACTGGCTTGCACCGTCCTGAAGCAAACGAGCGTCCACAACGGCGGACGTCGAAAGCATGAGCCCGAAGCCGGGAAGAGCGCGAGCAGCGGGGTCAGCCGCGTACACGAGATCAACCAGGTTCTCGTAGGTGAACTTGCCGGTCACGCCGGTGCCGCCGGTCACACCAGCCGAAGCGGCGGTGACGATGCCGTTAGGCTTCGATGAACCGTCGCCGACGGTCAACTCGCTGTTAACCTTTACACCGATGGCTTGACCACAGTTGGTCGCAACCATGTCGGTGATCGACACGTGCGCGTCCTCGAGGAGCTCCGAGGAGACCTGCAGGAGGAAAGCGTACTTGTATGCGCCCAGGGTCGTGGTCGCCAGGGTCGGATCAGACTCGCCGATCGAACCGGCCTCCGCGACAAGCGCGGCGGTCGAGTAAGCAGTCATTGACGGGATTTCGAGGTCCTCACCAGACGAGGTGTTAAGGACGGTCGAGGTGCGCAGCATCGGTCCGGTGGACTTTGCGATGTACAGAACCTGGTCAAAGAACGAGGTCGGTACAGGTGCACCGGTGCTGCCCTTGGTGATGTCGCGCTTTTCGAAAGTGACGCTGCGCCGCTCACCGCGAGCCAGCGACCGAATGAGCGAGTCATCGTCCATTTCATCAGCCGGTGCGGGCACAGATACTGTGCGTGCTTCGGCGTGTGCAGCAGTCGCTGCTTCGATTTCCTTTTCGGCGTCCTGCAGGCTACGGAAGTCATTTTCCCGCGCCTTCAGTTCGTCCATGTGCGCAAAGGCGCGGTCAACTGACTGGCGCTCCTCTGCGTCGAGGTTACGTGATTCAGAGCCAGCGCGGTCAAGGATTTCCTTGGCCTGCTCGTAGGCGTTCACTCGCTCCTCACGTAGGTGCTTAATGTAGTCCATCTGACTACTCCTAACGTGTTGTTATCGGATCGCAGGTTACTTGTTCGACGCGGCTCCGCAATCGAATAACACCAGGCGCGGCTCCGCAACCTGGTGAAGTGGAGGTGGTCGGAATCGAACCGACGTTCCGTTCGGTTCCCTCGTGGGGTTTTTCGAACGGGCTAACCAGTGCACCCCCTCGCCTTAGAATGTCTTGGCGATAAGTTCCAGTTTGTCTCTCAGCAAGCCGACAGTTTCGTCAGCCTCTTCTGGTTCAGGTTCCGGCTGATCGCTCTGTCTCTGCACAACTTGGATTAACAGATCCGCTTGATCGCTGTCCAGCGTTTCGCCTGCCTCAAGGACGGTGAGTGCTTCAGCAAGTAACTCGGCGTCTGTTTCCGTACGCTGAGCAAGCAGAGTTGCTTTACGAATAGTTGCGCTTGTGGCTTCGTAAGCCGGGAACCCTGTGACGATAGAAACCTCACGCAAGGCGATTTCGTTGAGATACCTACGCTGACCGTCGGAGCTCCACTCATCGGTTCCGGCCGGTACATGAAAACCGAAACTCATGGAGTCCACGTCACCGCGCTTCATTAACACGGCGAGATCCTTGGCGTAACTTGTTTCGGGTAGATCCGCGTCCACTCGCAAGCCTCGTGAGTCCTCTTTAAGGCGCAACGTACCGGCGCGAGTCGAAGCCAGCACCATTGTGTCCTCGTGGTTTACAAACATTTTAATCTGATTACGGCTTGACAGGGTTCGCTCAAAGGCACCAGGTCGGATCTGCTCAATAAACGGTAGCGGTTCACTGTCGCTGTTAAACACTGCGGCGTAACCACTAAAAGACCGACCGCCGCTTTCCTCTCGCAACTCAAGATCCTGCACCTGGACTTGGCGCATCTCAACAGTAGACATTTGCCCTCTTTCGCCTTTAATCTTTTCTGCTTGCTTGCTTAACCATTTCCTTGCAGGCTCTGGGTTTAACGGGTCAATCCCCCAGAGATAATGCGCCACGGCACCTGGTCCAGGCCATTCACGATTATCGGGATCATTATTTTTCGGACGCTGCAAATCAACTTTATGTCGAGCAGCCCACGCATTCGCTCGTATTACCTTGTCGTCAGACATTCGTCCGCGAGCCATTGCACGAGCCTCACGCAGCGTTCCTTCGGTGAGACCTTTCCCACCTTTACCTTCCCGATAAAGTTTTAGACCGCGCTTCGCGGCTTCCTGGACGTACTCTGGAACCGAAACGGCTCGCAGATCTCTCTTCGTGCGTCGCGGGTGATCCGGGTGCAGTAAGTCATTATCCTGGACATATGTTTTGCGCTGCGGTCGACCAGTTCGCGCCAAAAACAAGAAAGCATTAACACGAGCAAAAGCCCACGCACTTCGACTAATACCAGGCCGATGACTCGTGCTGTAAGCACCTGCCCCGCGCCTGTAAACCGCCTTCAATGCACCAAGGCGAACGCGAGTCCATTCCGGCCGATTACGTTCACGCATTTTTTCGTTATGCTCATCGGCTTTGTTTTTTAATGTGGTTTCAGTTCTCGCGCTTAACTTAATACTGTTACCGGATCCGCTTGCGCTGCCCTCTGGGTTTTTCTTACTGCCTTTGATCTGGTCTTTCTTCGGGGCAGGCGTGCCACCGTGGTAGCTCCGTTCCCCGCCTGGTTCGATATCTTCAGCCACAGACAACGCAACCATCTGGTCAATCGCTGCCTGCTTGGTTTTATGGCAGCCGAGAACCTCACCATCATTTTTAATAGTCGCCCAGCCGGAGCAGCCGTAGGCGTCATCAGTAATAAAGTAAGGCATCAGTTCTGTTTCTGCACCAAGACACCAACATCAAGCCCGTCAGAGTCGCTCATAGCGTGCAGGCTCTCACCGCTAAGCAGGGTCAAGGCTAAAGTCTCGCCAGGATCCAGGTGCGGCGAGTTAAGCAGGGTGACACTCGCGCTTCCATAATGGATGTATTCGTTGCTGCTTTTGGTCATGTTGTGCAGCGTTACGAACTGAGGCTCAACAGACGGCGAAACAATCTCAGTCACCGTTGTATTACTAAGAGTGTAAACCGCTTGTGACATAGTCATATGTGGCTCCTCACAAAACGCCGATCAACTTAAGTTCCTGCTCATCTTTGATCCGTCTTTTCTCCGCTTCCGACAGATCACTGTTCACAAAACCTTCCGCATGGAAACGCATAGGGCGAACATGTAATCTACTGCGACCGTCAGCCCCACCAATGCTGCGCATTTGGCCGATACTTGTACCGCCTAAACTCGCCGAGCCGCGAACTCGACCAGATGAAACATTATGACCAGACGCGCTGCCGACAAACGCAGCCGCCTTTACTTGTTTTCTGTACGGGTAACCTCGAGGCGATGTGCCACCGCTGGCGGTTCCTGTAACAGCCCCGGTGCTCGTATTCGAACCAGTTACAGTACCGCTGTGACCAAGCGTTCCGGTAACAGTTCCCGAACTCGTGTTCGACCCGGTGACGAAACCTGTGCCTTGCCCGCCGAGAACATTCGTGTCAAGGACACCGAGCGTTGCGCTGTTAAGCGTAAACAGCCCAGCCATCACGACACAGTTTCAGTAAGGTTCCCAGAAGAAATCGTGTAGGTACCAGCCGAAGAGAAAGTCTGCGAGGCGTTAAGTGCTCGCCAGCCGTAAAACGTTCCACCGGAAGAGGCGGACCAGTAACCAAGATGTGTAATGGTCACACCGGTCGGTACTTCAAAGACAATGTTCGCGTCCGTCGCAGCCGAGCCGCTTGCGGCCGCCGCCCAACTAACCGCCTCTCGCGTGTACGAACCGCCCGTGACCTCGTTGCTACCGTCAGTCCCTGGGCTTGCCGTATGCAGGCTAACGTGTGACGCCGCAGAAGTAAGACCCGCAACCTGCAGGTTAAGACCAGCGTTGTTCAGACCCATTTCTATTCCTCCACGATTTCGACAATATCGCCGTTGTCGTCACGCTTGATTTTTCGTGACCGCGCGGACGGCTCCGGGACTTGCACATTCACAACTGGGGCTGGTGCGGTTCGCAGAGACATGTCAATCATTTCTTGGATATCAAACATTTCCATGTCGGATCGAACCGGGTAAGCCTCTTCCGGGTCATCTGGGTTAAGAGTCGCCGGCTGCTGCAACTGCACCGTCGGAAGACCAGTATGCGAGATCCGCGGGAGACCGACAACCTCAAGAGCCTCCGCGGGATCGAAACCTAACTGCACAAGTTTCGCCAACATCGTGACGCGCTTATCCTGCTCAGTAATATTTGCAGCCTCGACATTCACATTGGCTAGCGGGACTCGATAACTGTCGCCGCCGTCCACGCCACGGAAGTCCTCGAGGCGTCGAACATCGTTGATCGACATAAACCCGGACTGTAAAGCAGTGCTATACGCCGAGTAACGGCTACTAAGGTCACCTCGAAGCAACCCGTCCATGTTAAACCTGATGAACGCCTCGCCTGGCAGCAGCGTGCTGTAGGCCGCCTCTAGTTTCGCCAAGTAAGGTCGCAGCGTGTAAACCGCAAACTGTATCGCGTTCTGTTCGTTACTTGAGTATGACTGGACACCTGGTGCCGCAACTTGCAGCATGTGCTGAGGTACGCGGAAAACACGCGCCACTTCCTCTACCGCAAAACGGCGGCTCTCCAACATCTGGGCTTTTTCAGGTTCGATCTGCGTCGGCACAAACTTCGCACCGCCACCGAGGACACCGATCTTGTTCGCTTTGTGTATTCCTCGATGTGACGCCTCAAAGGTTTCTTTGAGCTCCATTGCTTGTTCTTTTGTAAGCATGGATTGCAGCTCAAGGATCCCGGTCGTTGTGCTTCCTTGACCGAAGAACCTTGCGCTGAACTCATCAAGTGCGGCGGCGATACCGAGAGTATCTTTGACTTGTTCGATACGGCTGATGCCGCGCAGTTCGCCAGGTTTCTTTAACTCGGTGAGATGCAGAACATCGTTGCGGCTCAGTGTGACCTTGTCATCAAAGATGTACGTTACTTCGCCTTCATTGTTGCGCTTGACTTCGATTTTCTTCGGGTCGAGCACAACCAGGGCTGTCGGTAGCCCTGTGTTACCACCGCTGGCGGCGCGATACACACGGACGAAAGCATTACCGTCAAGCAGCAGACTAATCATCACCTGAGCAATGTGATCCTCGCGGGTTGTGCCCGAGTCTGGTGTGTCAAGCCAACGAGGTCGCG
>Ga0208645_1001899_pt1 | contig 17412 bp, 24 predicted proteins | sample VirMetDEL_Sep_01_FD_184519 | JGI IMG/M metagenome (GOLD analysis project Ga0208645, IMG submission 184519) | Aqueous microbial communities from the Delaware River and Bay under freshwater to marine salinity gradient to study organic matter... | ecosystem: Environmental > Aquatic > Marine >... | reverse complement strand
TTACTTTAGGGCAAATCACATCAAAACAAGATGAGAAATTTGCTGACTTTGTAAAAAAGAAATATAATACTGATCTTCCGAGAACGAGTGAAGGTTTGGTAAAAGTATATAATACGGGAATGGTTTTGTATTCAAAAGAAGGAAGACTTAAAGCTCAAAAAGAATTTGATAATTTTGAAAAATTTGTTCGAGATATTAAAAATCATGGTCTTATACCTTTTTACGGAAGTGACCAGGGATATTTACATGCTATGATGTTCGCTAAAAAATTTAATATTCAAGAAATGGACAATAATTGGAATAGTTACATTCATGGAACAAAAGATAAGTATCAACCTAAAAGAAGAATTGTAGATCATAGAACACCTGAAACAAAATTTGTTCATTGTCAGTTCCCGGGTGCTGATAACATGAATGAAGAACAATTGCTAAAGATTGTTAATCTTCCTAGAGAGCAATGGGAGTATGATATTTAAATGAAAATTTTTGGAATAGGTTTATCTAGAACTGGAACTACAACTCTCAATCATGTTTTAAATCAATGGGGGTTTAACACAATACATTACCCAAATCAAAATGAATTATGGAGCAATCATAATGATGGAGCGACGGATATTCCAGTAATTCCTGTTTATAAAGAATTAGATAAAAAATTTACTAACTCTAAGTTCATATATACAATTCGTGATAAAGAAGAGTGGTTAAATTCTATAGTTCCATATCTTGAAAGAAAGCGGAATTGGACTGCAATGAATAATTCTTCGCAAGTAATTACTCGTAAAAAAGTTTTTGGAACAGACTTCCCTAGCAGATTTGAAGCTGAAATTGCATGGGATAAACATGAGAAAGATGTAAAAAATTATTTTACTAATCGCGATAATTTGTGTATAATTAATATCGTGAATGGAGATTCTCCAAAAAAGTTAGCTGACTTTTTGGGTGTAAATACTAGTATGAAAGAATTTCCTAATTTAAACCAACTGAAAAAGAAATAAAATGAAAGCCTTTGTAATTACATTATTTAATGACAAGTACAGTGTTGAGTCTGCAGAAAAAACAATTAAGACTGCTAGACAGATGAATGACGATCTTCATATTGAAATGGTTAGGGCTACAACACCCAAACAAGTTAACGAATACAATTATAGCTATCCTGTCGAAGGAGAAACCTCTGAGTATGAAGGGATGACCTTAGTAGGATACAAAGCCAAAGATATTGATAAAAAGATTGCATGCTCAATCTCACACATGAAGCTCTGGGAAAAATGTGTAGAAATAGATGAAGCCATTATGATTCTAGAGCACGATTCCGTTTTTACTCGTAAGTTTAAACTCGGTAAATTGATGAATGAGATTGAGGATGGTGATATTGTTATGGTCAATGATCCTCGCGGCGCTACTCGTAGGTCTCAATTATATCATGAGAATATTATTCGTTGGGATAAAGGTGTCAATGAAATCGATGGTGTCAATCAAGACGGCGAGAATAATCCAGATGGGTTGGCTGGAAACAGTGCATATATAATTACACCAGCTGCTGCTAAGAAAGCCATTGAGCTTCAGACATCCATTGGAATCTGGCCAAATGATGCTCTGCTTTGCAAACAGTTGTTTCCTAAAAAATTAAAGTCGTACTACCCATACATTACTCGGGTTGAACAAAAAAAGTCTACTACTACAGGATATTGATAATGCAAGCCTTTGTTATTACAATTATGGATGAACCAAAGTCAGTAAAGTCTGCAGAAAAATGCATTGCTTCTGCTAAAAGGCATGGCATTGAAGTAAAAATGCATAAAGCAATTACTCCTAAAGACGATCCTGAATCTATTTTTGAAAATAAAAAGTTACCATTAGATTGGTTTAAAAATAACGAATATTCTAGATATGAAAATTGTCTTTCAGCTTTTTTATCTCATAGAAGTCTATGGGATAAATGCTTAAATGACAGAAGAGAAACCCTAATCTTAGAACATGATGCTTATTTTGTAGATACAATTTATCAGCCCCTTCTATATAATAAAATTATTTCTTTGGGTCAGCCCTCTTATGGAAAGTACTTACAGCCTAGAAATATTGGGATTAATCCACTTACGACTAAACAGTATTTTCCAGGAGCCCATGCTTATATGATAAGTCCAGCTGGAGCTAAAGAAGCTTTAGAGGTTTCAAAAAAGAAACCTATGCCAACCGATTTATTTTTTAATATTGATAATTTTCCTTTTTTGCAGGAGTATTATCCATGGCCAGTTGAGGTACGTGAAACATTTACCACGATTCAAAAACAAGAAGGCTGTTTGGCCAAACACATGTATAATGAGGAATATGAAATAGTATGATTACCGTTGCATGTGTATTCTGGGGAGATAAATTTTCAGAAGATTATGTTTACAACTTAAAATCGATGGTGGAACGAAACACAACAGTTCCACATAAATTTGTGTGTTTCTCTGATAGAAAATTAAAAGGCATTACCACAATGAAACTCCAACCAGGTTATGAGGGTTGGTGGAATAAAATGCAGCTGTTTAATACCAATTATATGTTAGGCAATAGAGTTGTATATTTAGATCTTGATACATTGATTGTTGATAATATTGATTGGCTGTTAAACTATGATGGCATATTCATGGGTATTGAAGATTTAGGATCTGTCAATAGTCATCAAAAGTTTTTAAAAGGCAGACTACAATCTGCGGTGTTAGCTTGGGATTATCAACTTAACGGCCATTTATGGAATAGATTTATTTCTGGCCAGGAGTACACCAGATTTAGAGGTGATGGAGAGTTTTTGAATGAGATCGTACCAAGCTATAGCAGAGATTTTGTTCAAAAAAAATATCCAGGTAAATTGAAGTCATATAAGTATCAAGTATATTCTGAGGGAATTACAGATAAACTATCAATCATTTGTTTTCATGGCCGGCCTAGTATTCCACAAGCTATAGCTGAAGCAGTTACGACTACTATGGGAACATATGAACCTCAAGATTGGATAAAGGACTATTGGAGATAATTTTATAATGGCTAGAGTTGCACATCTTATTGGCAATGGAGATTCTTGTGTTTATTACAGACCAGCAAAGGGTTTAAAGGTTGTATGTAACCTTCCTCCGTTTGCCGTTAATAATGTATATGTTTCTTGTATGGTTGATTTCAAAATGATGAAAGCACTGACCAGCGAAGAGATTCATAATCCTTATACTTGGGTATTGGGATTTAGACCTAAAGTATGGATGGATAAAAATCCAGGATTTTATATGAAGAACTCTGCAAAGATTAAAGAGTTTTACTTGGATCTTCCTAAGTATGCAGGCGAAGGCGGTCAGGGATATACCAATTTTAACTGTGGACATTTTGCTACGCATTGGTTAGCCAATAAAGTTAAGGCTGAAGAAATTCATATGTATGGATTTAATTCCATCATGGATTTTGATACCAGATCAAAAACTGATTTTGTCTTGCACTCAGATAGAGGAAGCACCAACACACAGCGACTCTCAGATACATGGAGAGGAGTTTTCAAAGGAATCTTTGAGGAATTTCCCAATACGCAGTTTGTCATCCACCATAAGCACGATAATATCAAGTTTCCCAAACCCGATAATGTGGATATTAAAGTGCATACGGGCCCGGGATATAATTAAAATCTTAACTAATAGTTTACAAAAAATGCAAATTAACTGTGTACATTTGAGTTGAAAGAGTATATATTCATATCATAACATCGAGACAGAAAGGTATGAACGATGGCTCACGAAATTGAAATGGTAGACGGTGTTGCTCAGATGGCTTATGCAGGTGCACTGCCATGGCACGGTCTTGGTACGGAAGTTTCTGACGATATTTCTACTGATGATATGATGAAGGCTGCAGGCCTGGACTGGTCTGTAACCAAGCAGCCTATGTACTACATGGATGACCTGGGCGAGATGGGGGAAGTACCCGGCAAGACTGCTCTGGTCCGTTCCACTGACAACAAGGTCATGGACATTGTAGGTGAAGGCTGGAACCCAGTACAAAACCAAGAAGCTTTTGACTTCTTCCGTCAGTTTGTAGACGCTGGTGACATGCAGATGCACACCGCTGGCTCCCTCAAAGGTGGTAAGATGGTCTGGGCATTGGCTAAGATCAACGATGGTTTCACCATCAAGACTCCACAAGGCGAAGACACTGTAGAATCCTACCTCCTCTTCTCCAACCCACACCAATACGGTAAGTCAATCGACGTACGGTTTACTCCAATCCGTGTGGTGTGCAACAACACTCTCACCCTCTCTATCGACCAGCAAGTAGACAACTACGTCCGTATGGGTCACCAGACTCCATTCGATGCAGCTACTGCTATGGAAACCCTCGGCATGGCTCACCAGAAGCTGGAAACCTATAAGGAAGCGGCTGAGTACCTCTGCCAGAAGACTTACACCTCTGAGCAGATGGTCGACTACTTCAACCAGGTATTCCCTTCTGCTGGTGAGAAAGCTTCCTACAAGGCTCGTGAAGCTCAGGAAGTCATGCACACCCAGGCTGGTGCAGAGCTTGGTGAAGGTACTTTTTGGCAGCTGTTCAACACTGTCACCTACATGACCGACCACACTCTCGGTCGCAACAACGATAACCGTCTTCAGTCCTCTTGGTACGGCACTAACGCCAATGTCAAGAAAAAGGCACTTGAACTTGCAGTCGCAGCATAGGAGATAATAATGGCTGATGCAAATATGATGAAAAACTTTCTTGAGAAAGTCCAAAAGGGTATTGTTGACGTCCGCTTTGAAAAGGCGGACGGTACCCAGACCAACCGTAAGGTAACCCTTGATCCTGACTATATTCCAGAAGAACATCCAGGTGTTGGTCTAACAGAGTATGATGATCTTTTGGAGAGCTTTGACACTATTATGGATAAAGACTATATCCGAGTCTATAGTGTTACCAATCAAGGTTGGCGTACTATTAAACCCAGTAAACTTATTAGCTGGGTTTCGGGATAAAAAAAGTTAAATTAGGGGGTTTACAAAGCCCCCTTTTTGTGTTATATAAGTAGTATTGATTGATTTTATAGGTTATTGACATGATCCGCTTGGTATTGACCCTTTTTGTTTTTACTATCGTCACTGTTTCCATATACGCTATCATTATTGCTCCCAAAACGGAAGCACATGAGCTTGATTGTACAGAGGTTGACTTTGGCACCTATGACTATACCCATGTATCTACTAATCGTCCTACACGTAACAATAATCCAGGCAATATCCGTAAGACTGGAGTAACCTATTATGGCGAGACTTCTAATGACCCAGCCTTTGAGTCGTTCGCTGCTCCTGAATGGGGATATGCAGCTATGTTTGACCTTCTGGACCGCCTTTACACTGGACTCACTCTCAGTGAGGCTATCCACAAGTGGGCTCCACCTGTAGAAAACGATACTCAACGTTATATCGACTTTGTCGCTGGAAGCACTGATCTTCATGAAGACAAGTTTGTCATTGATGTAGATGACAATCGTATTATTGGTGTCGCCAAGTATATGTCGATCCTAGAAGGCATGAAGGGCTTTTCTGACGATGATGTTACTCTAGGTTATATGGTATGGGAGAAATGCTATAATGTTGACTGATCACGAAATCAAACAAACAACCGATTATATTCGGGCGATGGAGATTATCCTACGTCATGAAAATATTGAGGAGCTGGAGAGTCTACAGCAGGATTGTAAGTATCGTATTAAAAAATTGAGGGAAGAGAATGAAACACAAGCGTTTATGTGAACCAGATTTCGGTAAAAAAGGTAACTACACTATCATCCTTCCTATTGATCAAGGAGTAGAACACGGACCACATTCTGCGTTTTATGCCACCGATCATCCTGAGATGTTGGATGTAGATTATCAGGTTGACTATATCGCTGAGTTGTTGGAAAAAGGTTTGGTTGGTGCTACGGCGTTACCACAGCGTACTGCTAACCTATTAAAGTTTTGGTATCCGCATTTAGCACCGGATATCATTATGAAACTAAATCATGGTAACAATCTGAATGACTGGCTTGATCCGACTCAAGCAGTCTATGCAACTACAGCTGCAGCTCAAGGAATGGGTGGCATTGGATACACAATTTATCCTGGATCGCTTGATCAAGACGAAATGATCAATTACTTTGGTAAGATTAAGACACATGCATCACCGACCGCTAAGACTATTCTTTGGTCATATCCACGTGGAGGTGAATTCAATCCTATCTCGTTTGAGACTATAATGCATGCAGCATACATTGCTGCACAGTTGGAACCAGACGTGATCAAGGTCAAGCTTCCTGAGTATGATAACATTGCAGACTTATGCATCCGTGTAGACCGTATTGTTAAAGCGGCATGTGGTATTCCTGTGGTCTTCTCTGGTGGCTCTAGGCGTGGTACTGAAGCAATCCTAATGGAAGCAGAAGCAATTGCCAAGAATGGTGGATACGGTATGATTGTAGGACGCAATGTGTTCCAGCGTAAGCGTGACGAAGGTAAAAATCTATTGAGAGATATACACAAAGTGTTTAGGGAGAGTTAAAATGAAAACACTCATAGCAATACTGTTTGCTTTGGTTCCTAGTATTGCTATGAGTCAGGTGATCACTAAAGAAAATATGATTATGGAATATAAAGACATCGCCAGTTTAGCTGCTGCTGAAGTTCTGGGATGTGGTAAAATTAATAAAGAAGCCATAAAGAGATTTAATGTGATTTTTGATACCTTTATGCTTGAAAAAGCAGAAGAAGAAGGTTATAATATTACGATAGAAGACATTGAAGGATGGAAATTAGCAATACTAATAGAACAATATGATGGAATGAAAAGTATTCCGTGTTCAGTGATCAATGAATCTATTGATGACTTTAATGAAACAACTCGGTATACTCAGGAAATATACGACTATTATACACCAGCAGGAGGAATATAAATATGGCTACACTTAAAAACAAACTACGTAAGAAACACTTCGACACTAAGTTTCGTAAGAAAAAAGCTTTGGATAATTTGGCTGCTTTCGATATGGAATATGCACACAACCATGATATTAATGAAATCCTTCGTGGTAACGAAGCATATGCAGAGTTTCTTAACGAGAAGAATAATGGATATTGAATACAAGATCCTAAGCCGAAAGCGTTTCTGTGATATGGTCGAAGAGTATATCTATATGAAGGATGTACCCTATATGGATGCAGTTATTGACTTGATGGATCAACACGAGATTGAAGCAGATCGTATACCTAATTTGATCAATACCTCTATTAAGGATAAGATCGAGGCTGAGGCCCGTGATCTTAATTTCCTAGAAAGGATTAATAAGTTACCACTATGAAAAAATTGAGGAATTTTATGTTACGTTTAATTGGAATGTATGTTCCATTTGTCTTAGTTATTCTAGGCATTGGTGCATGTAGCTATATCTATAAGGACAACTTCTTAGATGCATTCAAACAAGATACCGAAGAAGTTATTGAACCGGTACCAGAAGTACCAATGGAAGAGATTACGCCTATTGAAGAGGAACCAGCTGATGCCGTGGAAGTGGAACCCACAGAAGAACCATTATCAACAGATGCCATCCCAGGAATCGGAGAGTGTGTCTGCCCAGATAGCAGCACCGGAGATTTGGACAGCACGTCCGAAGAATAGTCCTCCACTTAAACCCATGGAGGTCGAGGAAGGATCGATTACCTTTCCTAAAAAATAGGGTTTACAAACACACAAAAATATAGTACAATACACTTCTTATATTTCAGTACATACAAGGATATACAAATATGACACTCGCAGCACTTAAAAACTCCCGTACCTCTTCCATTGACAAACTGGTCAACGCAGCGGCAAAACTCAATGAGTCTTCCGAACAGCGTGTAGGCCCAGATGAACGTATCTGGAAACCAACAGTCGATAAGTCAGGTAATGGTTACGCTGTAATCCGTTTCCTCCCTGCACCCGAAGGTGAGGAACTTCCATGGGTCCGTTACTGGGACCATGGCTTCCAGGGTAAAACTACCGGTATGTGGTACATTGAGAAGTCTCTCACCACTATCGGTCAAAAGGATCCAGTAGGTGAACTTAATTCACGTCTCTGGAATTCCGGTGTAGAATCTGATAAAGAGATTGCACGTGATCAAAAGCGTCGTCTCCATTATGTCTCCAACATTTACATTGTATCTGACTCAGGTAACCCTGCCAATGAAGGCAAGGTGTTCCTGTATCAGTACGGTCAGAAAATCTTTGAGAAGCTTATGTCTGCAATGCAGCCTGAGTTTGAGGATGAAGACCCAGTAAACCCATTTGATCTTTGGGAAGGTGCTGACTTCAAACTGAAGATTCGTAACGTTGGTGGTTGGCGTAACTACGATCGTTCTGAGTTTGCCGCGCCTGGTGCACTGGCAGATGACGAAGAGATGGAGCGTATCTACGCACAGGCTCATCCTCTCGGTGAGTTTACTGATCCAGCTACCTTCAAGTCCTATGAGGAACTGAAGGCTCGTCTGGATACCGTTCTGGGTAATGATATGTCAATGACTACTCAGCAACGTGAGGACCTGTCTATGACAGCTGAGTCAGCGCCAATGAAGACTGTTGAAGCCGTCTCAGCGGCGCCACAACAAGACACAAGCGGTTCTGACGACGATGACGACACCATGTCGTACTTCTCTAAGCTGGCTAACGAAGACTAATTTCACAAACCCCCTAGCTTCGGTTAGGGGGTTTTTTAGTATCCGCCTCAACCAGACATTATTCTCATTCTCTCGTCATACACGCTTGCTGTTTGACTAGAACCATTAACAATAGTATTTGTAGATTGAGTATTAACAGATGCATCAGTTATAACATTGTTAAATACATTGGCTGCTTGTGCTTGAATAGTCCGATTCTGAGTAGCATTCAATTGATCTGCAGGAATAGAAACTTGGTTTGGAGCCACAGTACTAATTTCTACAGAAGCACCTAATATTGCACGAATCTTACCAATTTCAACAACCATTTCATCTAAACGCAAACTTGGGTCAAAAATAGATGGAATGTCTTTTCCCAAAAGCTTAGATTCACCAGTTGCTAGACTTTGAATCAGCGGTACTGCTTTTTGAATGTTTCTAGTTAGTCCTGTAAAGTCAGCATCTTTTACATTGAAATCAATAGCAGCAAACCTAGTTAAAGCATCAGACATCGATTGTAATCCATCAGATGCCTTTTCAATATCATCTGATGACTCAGCCAGCTTCATTACTTGACCAATAGCACTTTTATCACCGCCACTAAAAAAGTTTAAAATGTTTTTACCAGCAGTGACCAGACCTTCAAACAACCGAGCCCCAGAAAATAAAGCAAGTCCTGCGCTCATCGATGTCATTGCTTCCAAGAACTCAAGAGCTTGACCTTCATCTGCTAATTCGTTAATTGAAAGAAGCGTGACTACATTATCTTTAATTGTTTGAGCAAATCCATTTTCACCAAATAAATCCAAGGTTTGAGTCATTTGATTGGCACCCTGACCGACCGCAAAAGCTACTAAGCCAGCAGAAATTGCTGTCATTGCTCCGGTGAAAAGCGCTGTTTCACCCAACATATTGAGTGTGCCACCTAAAGCATCATCAATAGAGAGAAGCGTCAGTACATTTTGTTTTACAGACTCTGCCCAGTTTTGTCCAGTGAATAATTCTAAAGCACCCGACATTGCCCCAGCAGCTGCAGCCGCTCCTTCACCTACGGAAAAAGCAACTAATCCAGCTCCCAAAGCTCCTAATGCTACTGCTAATGCTCCGCTTTCAAATGCAGCCTGAACTTCACCGCCTTTAAAAGAGTCGCCGATCGATAAAAGTGTCAATACATTATTCTTGACAGACTCTGCCCAATTTTGTCCAGTAAACATTTCAACTGAATGTGAAATAGCTTGGGAACTAGCTGCTAGTCCTTCACCTACAGCAAACGCGGCGAGGCCTATTCCAAGGCCTCCTAGAGCTAAAGCGAGCGGACCGCTTTCAGCTAACACTTGTAATTCACCTAAACGAAACTCATCGCCAATAGAAAGTAGAGTCAATACATTTTGTTTTACTGTTTCAGCCCAATTGCTTTTAGTGAATAGTTCTACACCTTCGGCCATTCCAGAAGAAACAGAAGCTAGTGCAGAACCTGCGGAGAATGCAATTAATCCTGCACCTAAAGCACCAAGTGTAATTCCTACAGCTGCAACATCTCCTACACCATCAACGTCATCCTTAATAGCAAGGATCTCATTGACATTGGCACGAACTTTTTTACCATCTAAATTATTAATAGACAATAAAAGAGCTGCTAAACCGGCTAAACCAATACCACCTCCAGCAAGTAAAGCTCCACCACCGATTCCAGCACCACCGAGTAGTACACCTAAACCGGCACCTAAACCGCCAGCGCCTGCACCAATACCGCCCAAACCTCCTAAAAGACCTCCGAGTCCACCCAGAAGTCCGCCTGCCCCAGCACCAGCACCGGCCAACAGTCCACCTGCTCCAGGTGCACCTTGGCGTGCAGCTCTATTGGCTTCTCGTGTAGCTTCCAGTTTATCTAAACTATCACCCCTGATCGTGTCGATAAGCGTGGTAAAGTTAGATTGAAAAGAACCAACGATACTTTCAGTCGAAGCTTCAGTAGCTGCAACTGTATTATCTGAGTTGGTTTGTAACTGGACAATGACGTCTTCTAAGGTGGTCATTCGCTATCTTCTTTGTTGTTGTTGCTTTTGTCTATCTAATTCTTGTTCTAGATGGTCGTTTAACAACATGATATAGATGTCTCTTTCCCAAGGTACCATATTTTCAATTTCGCCTAAAGAGTATTTATGATGTTGCATCAGGTGGAAATTGGTTTTAAAATAATTAATCATATCATTATGGGAGAGACTTATTGAAAAAAATCAGTAGTTCCTCTCATTACGACTTCATTATTATGACCGCAGCTTCCGCATTTCCATTTAACTGCATGTTCTAGGTTTGGAACTGAAACAATAAACTCTTTTAGTTTGTTGAACTGAGCGGACGTAAACTGTTCAATGAATTCCACCAGTTGATCATATGTGTAATCTTCAGCCGAGATCTTTTCCTCATCGTTTACCATGATATAGTCGATACAGGAGATGATTGCACTGAATATAGTCGAAAGCGCTTTTTCATTCTCAGATCCTGAGACTTCACCTGAGGTACTGTTCATCAGATCCACATATGACGGATATTTCATCTGAATCTTAATCGTATCAGTGATCTCGATTAGGGTCTTTAGCTTTTTGTTTACAACAGGAGGTTTGATCTTATCAAACTCCAGGGTGTGCTGCTGAGTATGTTGACATTCCTGACATGAAACGTTTAACTCAACAGATTCACCGACAGACTTAGAACGAATCTGTAAGAACATATATTCAATATCAAAGGTCGTCAGCTTTCTGACACTACCTTCATAGTCAATCAGACAACTTTCCACCGTAGATGCAATAGTATCTAAGACAAGTCTGGCGTCATTTGACTCAAGTGCCAACATCATTGTCTTTTCTTCCTTCACAAGATACGGTCTGAATTTGACTTCTTTCATCTGTGAAGGAATTACCATGGTATATTGCATGGTATCATTAAGTTTTGGTAACATAATTTACTCCAAAATAATATTAATTAAATGCTTCAACTACTCTTTCACCCAAGGTTCTAAGAATCTGTGGTGTGTTTTTGCCGCCAATAATCTGATTGACGTTTTCCGGTTCCCAATAGGTGTATGCTATATCTACGGTCAATTCAGTGATAACGTTACTATTTGCGTCTGCCAGCTGAATGGCATTAACGGTTCTGGGGAAAGCATCCCTCAGTTTTACCTTATAGACTGTGCTATCATCTTCTTGACTGAGCTGGGAGATTGTCACGTCTCTGGCGTATTCTTTTTTATATCCCATCTCAAAGTTATTGGGATTTAGAATTCTGGTTTGCCATTCCCAAAAATATCTGTATGCAGTATAGTCTTGATCAAGTCTAAAGACCATTTGTACTTCATCATTGACAAATCCGTATGGCATCGCCTGTGTAACCATGCCGATACTTCTGTCTGTTGTTGTCATCTGTCTACCGGGCATGTTGACGGACGTACAGAACAAAGAAGTTCTTCTAGACTCATCCAGATCAATCCTAGGTCCAAACGAAAGGCCTGGTATAGTACCAAGGTCTTGAGGAGGAACTGCAGTTCTCTCAATGCCAACTCTTTGTAGTGCAGCATCAATCAAAAACTCAGGAACTACATCTGCAACGGTGTCGATTACTCCACCCAGATCGAACGAAATGTTTTGTTCACCTGTAATAAAGTCAATGATACTACTAGTTGTAATTTTAGGAATGCTGTTTAAAGGTGGCAGTTGTACTTCAAACCGGTTTGCTTTGGCAAAACCTCTAGCAATGTTTGATTTTAATGTTTCAATACTCGCCATTAAGCTACCATCTTTCTTCTAGAATCTCTGTACACTGTTCTGCTCGAAGCTTTCTCAAAGTCAGCAGTCGGTAAGAATGTTGCAATCTCCCACTCAGGAGCATCAACACGGGCAAGTCTGGATCTAATATTAGAAGTCAAATATCTCTTGAAACAAGGTTTAAACGCTCTAAGCTTAGATGCTCTGTTCAACATGTCGTATGATACTCTAAATCTTGTAGTCTCATCATATCGTTTATTATTTATAGTGTCAAGCAGCGAATCTAAGAATCTTGCTCTAATATCTAATGGCAAATAGTGCAGGTTTAAACCATAGAATCCTTTTGGAGCAGGTCCTACCATAATAGTTAATGGAAACCTGTCGTAATAAGGCAATGTGTCTTTAGTCTTTGGATCATAGAAATACATAAACATGCCGCCAATAGCAGGTCTATTAGCCAAAGTCAGTGACGGATCTTTGAGAAGTCCTGATCGACTTGGTTTTAATTGGGATGCTTTTCTACGAAACCATGCCATGGATTGGCGTGATCGTGGTGTAATACCGGCACGAAACGCTTCCAGTTCTAACTTATCGAATAAGCTTGCCATTTATACCTTCATTCCCATTTGTCTTAATGTATCCTCTGTCCAGATTTGAAACTCCCAGCCTCGGTCCAGACAGTATTCTTGGGCTGCTTTCCACTTGCATTGATTACGAACATACTCTAATGACTCGGTAATATACCGTTTTGTTTTTCTTTTACCAGCCGGAGGCTTGGTTTGTTTCTTTGGTTTGATCTCAACCAGGATAGTTCTATTATCCGAAGTCTTGATCTTCAAGTCCACAAAGTATCTATGTGCTTTGTTGTCAACCGCACTGATGTACGGGATAACAGTTTCTTCAGAGCACCATGATTTGATTTGACTCTGATTCTCGCACCACATAAATGCAAACTTTTCCCAATATGATCGATAAATAACCTGAGTATGATCTCCTGAATACTTCTCTGGTTTTTTTATCTTGTATCTACCTTTGTAAGTTTTCATGAAAGCCATATAAATAATTTAAACCAATATGTATTTATTCAGGAACAGTACATGCCTCAAGCTACAATAAGGTCATCTTCCAGAAATAAGCGCAATATATACCGCTATCCATATGAAGATAATAATGGATTGGCGTCTGAAAAATATCCAGGAAAAATAACATTTACTGCACTTGAAAGAACAATTGATACTCCGCCTTCACCGGCCTCGACGGGGCCAGATGTTTTTGGTGATATTGAAGATATTTCACAAGAAATTAAAAAAATTACTCCAAAAGTACGTAGACTCGCAACAGTAGAATTGGCTTTACCTCCTGGACTTAATTTTGCTGATGAGATGCAGTATGAAAATGCCGAACTAAATGCTGCCAATTTTGCAGTTAAAGGAGGCGCACAAGCGTTTACACAAGTTAACGGTGGTATAGGTCAAAAAATACAAACACTTTTACGGGCCGTCAGCGGATCTGTTTCTGAAGAGTTTGGAGCTGGTCGTGCGGATGCCGGTGAATTGGCTGCTGGAACATTCGCTAAAGCATTAGGAACTGTAACTGGAACTAAATTTGGTGCAATGATCGGCACCGCTCAAGTTCCGAGGACTCATACTTACTCAATGTTCAGAAATGTAAATCTTAGAGGTTTTAACTTTAATTTTAATATGCTTCCGACGTCATCGGCCGAAGCTTCTGAAATTGAAAAGATCGTAAAGTTTTTTAGATACCACATGTATCCGGCTACTTTAGGTGGAGATATTATTAGTGCATTTAAATTTCCTACAATTTTCGAAATTGAATTATTTTATGGAAATACAGAGGTTGCTCCCAAAATCTTACCGTGCTATCTGACATCATTCAATACGACATATAATGGAGAAACCACATCATTCCATCACGATGGAAAGTTTACTCAGACTTCTATTTCAATGTCGTATCAGGAAGAACACAACCTTGTTAGAGATGATATTGAGAAGGGATTCTAATGTCTTATTTTAAGAACTTTCCTCAGATCGATTATTACTTTGGGAACAAGGTAAGACCTGTACAGTTTACAAATTTAAACGTCTATATTGATATCTTAGATCAAGTAAAAGACGATATTGCTTCTTATACCTATTATAATATTCAAGACGGAGATAGACCGGATCAGGTTTCGCATGACTTATATGGAACTACAGATTATTACTGGACATTCTATCTTCTAAATGACGACATTAGACTTCATGGCTGGCCGTTAAGTAGTAGAGAAGTCGAAGAAAAAGCAAAATACGATTACTCGCATGACGTTATTGTCACAAGTAGTAATCTGAGTAATGTCTTTAAAAAAGGCACAACCTTTAGAGGATTGACCTCAGGTGCTACCGGTTTAGTACAAGAAAAAAGATTAGATCTTAACCAGCTAATTTACGATAAAACTAGTGCTGCGGATTTTATTGCAGGCGAAGTACTGCTTGATGCTGATAATAATCAAATTATCAAAACTAGTACAACAAAAGAATATAATGCCACACACCACTTTGAGAACGCAGCTGGTGAGTATTTCAATGTCAACTCGTTGTTTGCAGATGTAGTTAGTACTCAGACAAAGTTTTTGTTGTACAATACATCTACAACAGCGTATAATCTAGATGATATCTATGACACCCAATCTTTGGCCAATGCAGCAAAGGGATTGAATGAAGAAGTTCGTGAGGTAAAGCTGTATAGACTTATTGATACTGATGGCGATAGAATTGCAAATACTATTATTGGTTTGTACTACTATAATACCAGCGCTGCAGAATATCAGCTTTATCACAATATAACCGCGTATGAGTCAGCAGGATCCATCACAGACGGCGTCAGTACTTTTGATGCTACAGACACATTCACGACTGAAAAAGCCGCTCAAGACTTTTATACAACTGAGTTCGATGATTATATCACAGAAAACTTTAACACTGTGGCTCCTTCTATTCTGACTCCAGTTACATTCTTGGAAAGAGTCAAAGAAGAGAATGATAGAAAGCTTCAGTTAAAAGTCATCAAGCCAAGTGTTATTGAAGACGTTATCGATGCGTTCAACTCTATTATCTTAGATACTGAAGCTGAAGAACCAGTGGTCGCTGTTAGTAGTGGTCAGCAAGGTTTAGGATCGTATACATCCACAACTGCGAGCTCGTAATATGGTAGACTTTACATCTCCATACGATCACGGTGGAGTTCAAAAAGTAATTATTAGTTGTAATTCAGGCCGGTTCCGAGAGATTAACGTTGGCAATCGAATGATTGAAACGGTTTTCTATGAAAATCTAGCCTCGCCTTTTATCACCGGCAGTATTCTTATTGCCGACTCAAGTAATATATTCAATCATATTAATTTCTTGGGGCAGGAAATCATTTCATTTACATTATATAATGTTGATAAAACCGAATTTCTCAAGAAAAGCTTTATTATCACCGGCGTTGACAGATACTCCAAAGGTAATGATGCTTCAGCAGTCATTATGCTGAATTTCACTGAAGAGCACGCCGTTACTTCAGAAATGACCAGGATTAGTAAGTCGTATGAAGGTAAACTAGAGAGTATTGTTTCTAATATTATTACGGATCAGTTATCAAAAGAGTTAATTACTGAGACCTCTTCACAAGATGCTATTCGTTATTTGATGCCATATACACAGAGTCCATTGGAAGCTGCACGAACTTTAACAAGAAGAATGTCGACTTCAAATGGATCTCCATTTTATCTGTATTCAACACTATATGAAGATTCCTTAAGACTGGAATCTTTGGAAACAATGTTAAGTACTATGGCTCTTTCAAATGTAGAGTTTAAATACCTAAATGTCAGTGCCGATACCAGAGGTGATATGTTTGATGCAGCAAAACAAATCGTCACAATGTCAATGTCAAACAATGAAGATATTATTAATCTCATGAGGAATGATGTATTTGGATCACAATATCTGTGGTTGGATACTAATAAAGATATTCCCACTGAGCTCAGATATAGATTTACTGAAAGTGTTCCTAAAATGCCTACACCAAACGGAACACTAAACTATGATGATAATTTCACAGCCAATTCCAAACAGTATCATGAAGGTGTTTCTTCTTTAAACTCACAGATTACCACTACAAACATATTCAATAACATTAATAGTTTAAATGAAGAAATAGTAATTGACAATCATATGAAAAAAGCAGAATCTCGTTCCTTAAAAGCGCTACTTACCAAATCTCAGTTTGATATGACAATTCCTGGATTTTACTTTATGACCGCTGGTAGAGTGCTAGGTAAGAAGATTAATGTTTATGTTCCTAAGAATATCACACCAATGAATGAAGCTGGGGTCAATTTGAATACTCTTGCTGACAAGAAATTGACCGGCCAATATCTAGTATTTGGTATAAGACACACATTTAAATCCGACCAATATCATGTCACTATGAATGTTACTAAATATGATAATAAGAAAAGTTTAAGTAATGAAAGGATCAATGTAATCTAATGAGCGTCTTTTACGGAGATAACATTAGATGGTTCATTGGAATCGTCGAAGATAATATGAATGACCCTCTTAAACTTGGGAGAGTTAGGGTCAGAGCCTTTGGCATTCATTCACCTTTCTTAACAGATATTCCAACAGATGATCTTCCATGGGCAACCATTATGGTATCAGCCACCGAGGGAGGTATATCTGGTGTTGGCAGATCTCCAACCGGCATCGAGCAGGGAGCTTGGGTTTTTGGTGTATTTATGGATGGTGAGACTTCTCAGAATCCTTTAATCATGGGAACGCTTCCCAAGATGGAACTTCCTCAGGAAAACATTAATCCTTTACAGACTTTACCTGGCGCCGTACACGGCGACGTAGAGTTTGATCAAGAGCTTAGAGGTGCAAGTAACGCCGAGAAGACTTTTAACGGATTTGTTGACAATGGATTCA
>Ga0208645_1001898_pt1 | contig 17422 bp, 25 predicted proteins | sample VirMetDEL_Sep_01_FD_184519 | JGI IMG/M metagenome (GOLD analysis project Ga0208645, IMG submission 184519) | Aqueous microbial communities from the Delaware River and Bay under freshwater to marine salinity gradient to study organic matter... | ecosystem: Environmental > Aquatic > Marine >... | reverse complement strand
CGGGTTCTTTAATGATTTTAACTGAATCACCAAAGTTTGCGATTTCACCAAAGTAGTCGTTATTCGTAATTGCGTCACAAACAGCGGCCTTGCGGAATGCAAGCTGCACCTGTTTGGAGTAAATTACCGGGCTAAAATTACCATTAGGTAAGTTGTTGTAACCCGCTGCTCTTGGGAAAGCCATAATCCATCTCCTATTGTTTTGGATTGTACAGATGCAAACAGTACAATTCTTTGCAGAGGCTGTCTAACGTAGGGTGTATCTTATACAAGGGTTGCAACCAATGTACTCAATAGGCCATGCTAATCAGGTAATCTTTAAGATTTTTGTCGTTTGCGGATTGACAATGTAAACAAGTAGCTAACCCGTTTACATCATACATGACTATAGTTATACTTATAAATAAGTACTTGTCAACTCTTTTTTATCGTGCAGAGCCAGATAAATCATAGATAAACTTACCACTACGGATAGCATCCATGATTTCATCTGCGTGTTTCTCATACTCTTGTGTAGACATTTTGTCTACATCTGACTCTTTAAGGTATGTAGACGCTTCATCGCTTTGCGGCTTGCTTCTTTTATTCTTTGTCGAAACCGCCTCTGCTGCACTCTTATTGCTCTTGCTCTTAGTTTCTTTGCCAATGCCTCTATCTGATTTGTAGAGGTCGATTGCTCTTGCTGCTGAACGTGCGTCATTATCATTCTCGTACAGTGCGTCTTGTACCCACTTAGGTTGTTCTTCTGCCCACTCGTGGAAGTCATCACTGTCACGAATGTCATCAAAGTCTGGATGCATCTGCATTAATGCTGCTTCTGCTTTTTCTTTCGTAGCTGAGTTTTGTAACTCATCAATTGCTTTAAGACGTTCTTCAAGAGCAGTTGATTGCTCACGTGCCTTCTTCATTGCAATTGTTTCAACGATAGCTGCTACATCAGGATAGTCTGAAGCCCATTGTTCAATGTCCTCATCGGACTTAGGCAACTTCATTTCTTTCTTAGTAGCACTTTCCAGTTGACTTTTAAGCGCAGCTAGTTCAGTCTTAAATTCTTCTGCTTGTTTCTGCTGATGTCGGCGTAGGTCAGAGTAACGCTTCTTAAATGTTTTCTCTTCTGCGCTAGTAGGTTCAGCTTCTACTTCCTCTACTTCTTCTTCACCGTCACGTGCCTTCATCAGTTCTTCTAGTTCTTCCTCATCACGCTTTACTCGTTCTTCTTGCGTGTAAGGTTTATTTACAAATGCTGCCTTTGGTGTTGACTGCATTTCTTCTGCCATGATTGTATCGTTCATTGTATTCTCCTTGTTGGGGCCACCGTAGCCACACTGTCGGGCATGGGGAGTGAGTAGCCAACGAATTGTGGATTATTTTTTAGAAGCTAATCCACCACGCTTCATTTTCTTCTTAACTTTAGGTTTTGGTTTAGAAGCTAGGCCACCTTCATTAAAACCTCTACTATAATCTCCTGTGCTTACTGCTTCAGAAACTGCACTTGCTGTATAATCATCTGAGGCTTGTTGAGCAGTAGTATCATTACCACCAGAATCTTGATACTGCCCACTAGCTATTTCAGATTGTTCTCTTGATATTCTTGCGGCAGTAGCGGCAGCATCTTCTTTTGCTTTCATTTCTGCTCTTGCTTTTGCTTGGGCTTGTTTAATGTCAGTTTTTATTTGTGCCTTTTCCACTTGTTCTGCAATAGCATCTTGACGTTGTTGTTCTTTGGTTCTTTTATCTTTATCCCGTCTTTCTTTTTCTTCTTTTATTTTTTGTTCTGTTTCTTTTCTTGCTTGTGCAGATTTTTTCAAATCATCAAACATAGTTTTTACTTCTGGTGAATTTACACCACCATCTGCACCCGCAATAGTATTTTTAAGAGCATTATATTCACTTCCTTTAAGAGTAAATTTACCGTCAGCATTTTGAAAAGTAACTGTAGCACCTGACGGTAGTGCCTTGCCTGTTGCTAATCCAAACACACCCTGAACAGCACCCGCAGGACCCGGTAAACCACCCATATTACCAAAAGATACACCATATTTTTCACCAGCTACACTTAAACGTCCTCCACCCGGACCATATATTTCTTCATCAGTAGGACCATAAGAGTCACGGTCTTCCCCACCTGTCTGTTCTTCACGTACACTGGTAGTTTGCGGTGTTGTAGGTGCTACAGTTGCTTCTTCTACCTTAGTAGCCTCTGGGTCTACAAATGTATAGCCTTCTGGTACAGGGTCTAGTAAGTCACCTGTTGTTTTACTTTTACGTAGTTTAATAATATTACCTGCTTCATTCTTATATTCTACATATTCAAAATCCACGCCGGGAACATTCTCTCCTACAAAGCCTTTAAAGGTAGGAACTTCTGCAGGTTTGTACACAGGAGCAGTAGGCACTGCAGCTTGTATAGGTTGTACATACTGACTTGATGCAGCTTGTTGTGGTACGGCTGCTACGCCCGTTGTTGGTGCATCAGCTTTTTGCATACCACTAATACCATATTGCTGCTGCTCTAATGTGCCGGGAACAAAACCACCAACATTATACTCCAACTCATCTTCCATGTCAAGGTCATTAATGTCAAACGGCAAATCATCTGGCATAGTAGCTTCTTCGCTATTACCCATTTGACCCATCTCTTCCATTTGTTTCAACCCCATCTTAGCTTGCTGTCGCATCTGCATAAGATTGTTAAGACCAATAAAGCGCACTACATCAGCAGGGAATACAAACTCACCTTCACTTAGCTGTGCTGGAATGTCATCACGTACTTCTTCTTGTGTAGAACCGGGTGGCACATCATTGCCGGATACAGGGTCTACTGAACCACCTTCATCTTTGAGTCCACCGTCCTCAAACATTTCCATTTGTTTTTGCATTGGTACTGCTCCACCTTCATTAAAGTGCCGTAGTATAGGGACATACGGCTTTATAGTTTCATACATACTTTTTTCTTCTGGTATGTCTTGTACTCTTTCCATAGGAAACTTTTCGTCTTTCATAGGAATATCTTTGCCTACATCTTGTATAGGTTCATTTTGATTTATGTTTTGTTCAGAAGATAATTCTTTAAAATACTTATCAGTTCTATTTCTACGTTTATCAGAATGTGGTATCCCTGCTTTTTCAAAACGGTCAACAAATGCATCTGCTATATCACGAGGATTTTCGGTAGTATCTAAATATTGTTTAAGTACTTCAAGATCACCTTTTCCAATTTTTAACTTAGATTTCCATCCTACGTCTTTATCACTCTCTGCATATATAGCATCTAATACGTAGTCTATTTGAGATTCGGTACTGTCTTTTTTACCAGAATCTTCTAAGTATTCTTTATACCAAGATTCATTACCTACACCTTTTTGATAATCATCAAATTGAAATAATCCTACACCCCCACCTTTTACTGTTTCAGGATCGCCAGCACGACCAGATACTGTTTGTTTTTGGGTAAAGTCAAAAGAACCACCTGTTTCAACATCTATATTAGCTAACATAGCAGCTATAGCTTCTTTACGTAATCCTCTTTTTTGTAAATGTTCTACAACTTTATTTTTGTTTGCTTTATATACTTTACTACGGTCCTCTTTAAACCTTTCAAAAGCATCAGGGGATTTTGACTTAGGTAATTCCATTTATCTCATCTCTTAGTTGTTTTAGCCTACGTAATACAGTTATTGCACCTTGTTGTCTATGCAGTGCAACAGTATCCGTTGATTGTTCCATTACCTTGTGATGCTGTTCTATTGCATCATCTAAGTAATTATTGAATGCCTCCCATTGGTGGTTGTTGCCCACCAGCGGCTTGAGGCTGCTGAGTATTTGCTTCTTGTCCATTTGCACTAAATCCTTGTTCACCCGGTACAGGAACTTGTCCTGTGCCTATATTACCACCACCTGCGCCAGTTGGGTCCATTGGACTACCAGTAGCCATACCTTGTTCTGGTTGTGCAGGTGCTTGGAAGCCTTTCATAATCTCTGCTTGCAGAGCAGCTTCATCCATATTGTTGGTTACTTTGTCGGGGTCTAAGTCAAGTGATGTTGCAATCTCACGGATTACATATTGGAACTTAGCAAAAGGTGCAAGTGCTGGGCTACTTGCTACTTGTAAGAACTGCATCAAACGCTGGCTACGTACTTCGTTAGCCATAAGACTTTCAGTTCCACGTGCCTTAACTTCTAAGTCGCCTTTAATTTCAGGGTCAAAGTCAAACTGCATGTTAAAGCGGAAGAAACCTTCACCTAGTGGGCGTAGTAGATAGTCATCTACATTCTTTACTACCGTTTTAATACCACCCTGTGCCGCACCCATAAGCATTGATATGCCGGATGCAGTACGACCTACGCCAGATACTCCTGTTTGCCCATGAGCAAAGCTAGGCATACCTGTGCTTTCGTCTGATAACTGACGTGCTTTGTCAAACAGCATCATATTCTCTGATGATACATTTGGAAACTTAGTTCCAAAGATAGCTTGACCCGGCGCACCACCTTGCCTACGAAATACCTTGCCCGGATATAGTGACAAGTCCTGACCCGGCACTAGATTAGTTTCATCTAGTTCCATAATCAAGTTACCCGATAGAACAGCGTTATCGACAGCCATACGCATAAACCCATTCATAAGAGTTTGTGTGTCATCCATGTTCTCTGCAATGCCCACCCCAAAGAAGGAGTAAGGATTCAGTTCGTATGGCGCAGCATGATAAGGAATCTTGCTAGGCTTGAATGGGTTAAGAACCATACGAATAAGTTTACCATTACATACCCACACGTTTGCTTGTAGTTCATCAAAGTCTTTTAACTCATCTGGAATAGTAATGTCTTGGTCTTCAAGCATGTCTACATCAACCATACCCCAATACTCAAGAACTTCAAATCGTTCAATAGATGTTTCAGGTGCATAGTCAGATAGGTCATCTTCCCAGTACTTCTTTGTGTAGTTCTCGCCAATAGCAATAACTTCATCAATCACTTGACCACGGAAATATGGACGCTTCTTGAGACTACGTAGTTGTGAACGTGACATCTTATGTCGTTCAATTACGTATTGCGCTTCATCCATGTTATTCGCATCAGGGTCAGGATAAAAGTTCCAAACAGATACATGCTGTACTTGCGGAACTGTTTTAAACATAGGGTCATAGTTACCTTCATCATCCCAATTAGGATACTCTTTGTCTGTAGCAAACGGACCTTTCATTACACCTGTACCAAACAGTGCCATCTCAAATGCAGAGTTACGCATATGTTTACCCGCACCAGACTCTTCTAGTTGGTCGTGTATTTTCTTCTGCATCTTCTTAGCAGCAATCATAGCAGGGCTAAATGTAATTGCTGTAGGTGTTTTGCCCGGACCTTCTTTTAGTTTGTCAGATACAGGTTCTAGTTTATTCTGTACTACGCCTAGCTTCTCTTGCAGTGACTGTGCAGTAGCACCCGGCTCCAAATCGTTGCCATCACCTGCAAAACCATATGGGCTAGTAGATAATGCAGTGTCACCACGTAGTTGCTCTGGTTCTTGTGGGTCAAAGTTTACATCTTCTACTACACCTTCTGGTAATTCAGTAGGGTCTACAGATAAAGGGAAACGCTGATTAGCAAACAAGACATCTACAATCTGTCCGTAAGCTGCCAGCGTCTTTGTCTTAGTTACTTTAATAAATACGCGAGACTTCTCTGCTTCAGTAAACTGTACATCAGGCCCATATAGACCACGGTAGTTACGATAAGCACGTAGCCAACGGTCTTCGTCTTGTTCACGATAGTCTTCAGAACGCTGGTATCTTTCGTTAATAAATGGAATAATAGATGCTACATCTGCATCAAACACTACAGAGTCATCTGTGTCTTCTAATGCGATTGCATCGTCTTCAATCATAATTTCATCTTCAGCCATAGTTTTTTCCTTAATAACCAAACGTACTGTCTGCTACACGCATACCAGTGCTAGGTCTTCCCATAGGGTCGTAATCAAATATACTAAATCTTGGTCTGGACATTATACCATATCTAAGGGCATCATACAAATGGTCTTCACTGTGCGTATCAATGTCTTCCGGATTTTTCTTATCAAGGGGGATGGACGGTAACTGTGATACGACATTTGTGCAGCTATTAAAGAATACAAGTCTAGGCTCCTCTGTAAATTCATCTACCTGCAAACGCCTGTGTATTTCGTTCTTACCTGCTACACGGCTACCACGGCTTCTATCTGATGGCCTCCAACGACATCCTCTACTAATCATTGTCTCTGCAAGGCTAGGACCAGTATCGCCACGTTTATGCCACAGAGAAGAATCAAGCACACCATACTTAATAGTACCATCGCCAGACTCTACATCCAGTATCATATCTGCCAAGTCTGCGGCAAGGACTTTAGAAACGTAGAGTTCTCTATATACCACAAGCTGTTCGTTAGGTGCAACAGCAAACCAAACAACACCAGACTTACTACCATAACCATAGTCACAAGCCCTAAACTTAACCCAGTTGTTAGGAATATCGAAAGGCTCAATAACATGAATATTGCGGTCAAACTCAGTAAACGCCGCACCTTCTTTAATATCCCAGTCACCTTCAAGGAGTTGTCTCCTTTGCTGCTCTGGCATGGAGAGTAGCATGGCTTCGTAGTCACCCGACTCTGCCAAATAAGGATTGTCAGATAATCTTGCTGGGATAAATCGCCGTTTAAATAGTGACCTTCCAGCTTTTTCATGTCCTGCTGGGTATCGCAGAACTTCTCCTGTATCTGTATCTGTTGCATCGAATGCTCTATTGTAAGGTGCAGGGTCGATGAATGTCTTCTTAACCCAATGATGTCCCCGACCACCGGGGTTAGTTGTTGCTCTCATGTAGATAGGCAAGTCAGGTGCAGTGGACCTTAAACGAGACCGCATGTAATTCCAAGCGTATGGTGTGGACCACTGTGTTAACTCGTCAAACCCTATCCAGCTAAACGCTAAACCCTGATAACGCAATACATCGTCATCTCTATCAAGATACGACATCCACAATCTTGCGCCAGATGGTGCAGTCCACTGCATCTTTCTCTCTGACCACTTAATACCGGGCCAGATTTTTGGGTACAACTCCTGCGACTTAAATACAAGTTCTCTTAGTTCTTCTGTTGTATGTCGCAGTAGCAATCCACTAAATGCAGGATGCCCCATGTAGCGTAGTGGGTCAGCTAACATGGCATAAGACTTGCCACCACCAGCACTACCACCATAAAGTACTTCTCGTTCTGCTGCAGCTAGAAAATCTGTCTGTGGACCCTTATTAGGTTTGAATAACACATTGGCTGTCTCTTCAATAGCCTGTGTTTCATATTCAATAGGCAGTATCTCAACTGTTGGCTTTGGAGCCTGTTCTTTCTTCTTGGAGACTTTTCGCTTTGGCGATTGCCGTTTCCGCATATTCTGCCCACTTGAGGAGGCTTTTAGCTTGGTTCTTACGTCTTCGTTCATTCTGTAACCGTTTCCTTAATCCCACATGCGAGATGTATCTGCCAGTATTAGTACTCAACCAGTTTGCTACTTCACGATAACTGTATTGATTTACGTGGCTACGTGCTTTCTCTAATAGGTCTAACTCTGTTGGTATAGGGTCAAGAATGTCAGGGTCTTCATCGTTTTGTTTATAACCGAAAGGTACAGTCCTTGCAATGCGCGGTATCTGTATCCATTCGTTTTCTTCTTTAATATCGGTTGGCTGTGGTAGCTTCCACTTACCTATGCTACGTGTCATTTGTTTTTGCGGTTGTCCATTGTTTTAAGAACCATGCCACCTTTACGGTAATCTTGTGGTCCTGTGCGAGACTTTACCATACCGCCTTTATTAAAATCATCACCAAATACATGAAGCAAATCCTCAGATTCAATATACAATTTCATATATTCTTTAGCACCCGGACCTGATGCTATATCTCTAATGTATTCAGCAGAATCATTTGCTTTACCACTTTTAATAATTTTACTTGCCATTTGTCCGGCACTCATACCTTTATACATATCAGCCATTAGTCATCATCCTCTACAGTTGCTTTAGGTGGCATAAGCATTACACCGCCCGATGCTTCTACTTGCATCTTCTCAGTTTTTACTAGACCAGTACGGTCAAGCAGTTCTTTGGCTGCTGCCATCTTGTCACGAATACCTAGTTCAGTTGGGTCATACAATGCATGTGTCATAGCTATCGCAGCCTTCGGTGCATTACGTGCCATGTACATTTGAGTTGCCTCAAGTATTTCTTCTTTAAGACCTTTAACAATTTCTGCAGTACTAGAAGTGTCAGCATATCCCGCCAGTTTCTTTGCTTGCACCATATCGCCACCTGCCTCTTCAAACAGGACGTTGAGTAGTGCTTGTTGCTTATCAGTTAATTGTCTAGCCATTAAAACTCACCATTGTGCATTGCATTTGCTAATTTTGTACTTCTTGATTTTACCTGAATTGCCCACCTGCTGTCAAGCATTTCTTTTGCTGCAATATCAAATTTACCTTCATGGATAGCATTCCACATCTTTACGAACTTACACAGTCTTGGGACACCCATATTGAATGCCATATCCATAAGTACAAGTTGACGTACACTGTCTAGCTTGTCTACGCAAGGGTGCGCACGTACAAGTTCTTCCTCGACAATCTGCACGTCATTCTGTGCTAGATACATAGCATCTGCTTCCGTGATACCTTCAGTATGAACAATAGCCATATTAGGTATGTCCATCCATTCCAGTTCTTCTTTAGTGATGCCACGGTCTTCTAGGTTACGTCCGATACCAATAGTATCAATTCCAAGTGTATCTTGATATACCTGAAGGCGTAAACCTTCATGTGTAATTAGTTTTTGTATAAAGTCTTCTTTACGATACTTCATTTCTCATGTCCCATCCATACCGCAAACGCACCCGTCATTGCTCCCGTCACTACACTGACAAGTGCTGACTGCTGTGTTGTCGGGTCGGGTAGTGTCATAAACCACTCTACTACTCTCCACGCTGATAGCGACATCATTATCATCATTAGACGAGGAAGTATCTTCCACGCCAGTATTCTTTCCATTGCTACTTTCACGATTCTTCCTTGCCTGTTCTTCTGTCGTTATGTCGTGCATATTCCACATCTGCACTAGGACTTCCCTTTACCAAAGAGCCTAGTAGCACTGCGTACACCAAAGCTGGCAGCAACGATAACACCAAGACTGTACTGATACCACTCAGGCATTGCGTTGAGTTGTGCGAATCCATTGGAGACTACTTCTTCCATCCCCGGAATAAACGCCATAACGAGAGGAATAGAGAACAAAACGGTAAGCCACTCATCTTTCCACGAAGACTGACTTCCTTTAGCCATTTCCAAATCCCAGTCAATTTCACCAGTAGCTTTTCTTTCCATGACTGTAGCTTCTGCTTTAGCCCTTGCCACTTTGGTTGCAGCTTCTGCTTTAGTCTTTTCAACTTTTCCATCTAACCATGTCCCTGCTAAATTAGCAATAGGTCCAATTAATAAATTAAGCATTAGCCTCTCCGAAACTTTGCTGTCTTCTTTGCAATACTTTTAGGCTGTGCTACAAACTGCTTACCTGCAGCTTTACCTTTTCTCTTAGCCTTAGTTGTAGCAGAGTACTCTGCACTTGTCAAGGACTTTATTGCTTTTGCAGGTAAATATCTTTCTCCTGTCTTAGCAGAAGGCTTACCTGACTTAGTACGCCAGTCTTGATTAGTCCAGTTCTTTAAACTCTGCTGTGGTTTTTTCATTGTAGTTTTTTCCTAATTGACTTTAGTGTTTCTTTTAATGTAGGCTCATCTTTTTCACGGGGGTTATATACACATTGATATTGTCGTGGACAAAACTCACTAATAGTTATAGTTTCTATTGTATTGTTTGCGCCTCTATACGTACAGATATACTCTGTGTATGGATTTTGTTTTACTTTAATTCTTTCATAGTCAACAAGTCTACATGTAGTCCATTTTATTTCATCAGCTTTAGCTTGTTGAGACATAAGGAATGAAACAAAACCGTAAAGAAGTGCAGCAGATAAACCTACCATTATAATCCAAGCCACTATCTCTACAAACTTTTGTCGGCGTTCTCTCTGCTTATACAGTGTTTCTTGTCTTTGCTTACGAATATTTGCTTCCGTCTGAATTAAATCTTGCCATGCTGCTCTTCCTAGCGTAAACTCAATCCATGTTTTAAGTTCATCTCTTTGGTTTTGTGCTTTACGTTTATTGGCAAATGCTTCTATTGCTTCTTGTTCAACAGACTTACCATTAAACAGCTTCTTAAATATGGGTGGATTCTTAGCTTCTTTGGCTGCTTGGTCTAAATCTGATAACGCACCCATCCAGCGTCCAATGTCAGACATCATTGACTCTACGTCACGTCCGACTTGAAAACCTTTTTTGATTGTGCCAAAGGCTGCAGATGCGGTAGCCATTGCGGTAATTGGGTCCATCTATGCAGCTTCCTGTTTTGGTTCTTGTGCTGATACTCCCATCCACTTAGACCACTCAGCGTAGTAGTGACGCATACCCACCTCATCGTGGATTGTGCCATTTTCATGTCGTCCATGCAGGATGTTACGTGGTTCTGTGCCTGTACGCATTGTAGTCCCTTGACCAGCTACGCCAATCAAGTCTTCGTGTAGGTTACGACCAAACGGTCCCCAGATAGAGTTGTGATGTTCAATACGTGTGGCTCTATCTTCTGGACTGTCACTCTTCAAGCCATAGCCACGAAACTCAATCATTACTTTGTTTGGTCCTAGCGGGGTTACGCTGTCGCTACGGTAGGCACTGCCACGCAAGTTAAAGTTAAAGCCGGGGAATAGGTCAACCATGTACCACTGATTAGGTGGCAAGTTAGGGAATGACAGTTCGCCTCTATCTTCAAAGCCTTCATATTCTTCATAGTTCACTGTAAAGCTGCTAACGTTTACGTGTCCGTTGTTGAACGGTATGTTCTTACGTGCAAAGTAGGCATCGTTAAATCCGGTTACACGATTGTGGTAGTGCATAAAGTCGTGGTAGAACTCAGAGTTTGTGTCGTGCCATAGCTTGTAGTTGGTATCAATCACTGCCTTGTGATAGTGAAACACTTCTAGTTCTTCAGCATCAATAGCACCAGCAATACAATCAAAAGCACCGCCTGTCCATTCTTCTACACTCTGGGTAGGATTGGGGTCAAGTGTTACCCAGACCATACCGCCATGCTTAACTTCGCAGTGCAGTGGAAAACCAGTTGTAAGAACGTGCATATTACCAGATAGTTTATGTACTCCAGTATCTCTTTTTGCTACCACATCCCAACCAGCATTCCATGCAATTACATGGACCCCAGCAATTTCTGTGGTTCTGAAGTCTCCTTCGTTACGCATCTCGCTAATGTGACACATTGGCACCCACACTTTAGCGAATATATTTTCTATCTCTTGTTCGTACAGGTCTTGGTCAGAATAGATAAGCGAGTTGATGTGTTCGATGTTTGGCGTCTTAGTCCACTGTTTATGATTTCTAGGGGGCATTAATAAAGTTTTACATCCTCTGGGTTTACATATCTGGGTACACAGTACGCAGTTACTCTGTCTTTGGGGTCTATGTATTGTAGGTATTCATAGTTACCATATCGTTTAGTTACGCGAGAGGCAAAGTAATTACATTCGTTTATATCACGAAAGTACATATCTGCACTCTCTAGTTTACGTGCATCCCCAGTTCCCAAGTAAACGAGAAGCAGGAATACGTGTGCGGTCACGACTTATACCCACCCCCAGCAGACTTGTATGCTTTAGCAAGCATCTGTGCCTTACGTGCAGACCACTGACCGGGGCCACCACCTTTGCTACCAGCTTTAATACGATTAAACTGTTGCTTTCTCATTCCGGGCTTAGTGTAGTTGCCAGCTTCATTAACTCTCGACTTGCTCTGTGGCGCACCGCCTTTCGCAAGGCCAACCTTTCTAATCGGTTTCTTTTTCGCTGCAACCGATGTGGCTTTCTTTTTAACTGCTGGTTTTTTAGGGACACGTGCCATTCCTATCTCCTATCGGGCTGGGTCAAAAAATTCTTCAGCAGAAGTAGTGACCACTAGCTTACTAGCTGTACCTGCTGTGCATTTAATAATGTCACCTGCATGTAGGTACAGTGGTCTGTCCACAGTAAATATAGACTCATATGAACCACCTGCAATATTGTGAGCAGTCAACAAGTCATACTCTGCGTTATCATCTGCATGAAAAAGGTGTAGGCTCAAAGTTATATTACCTGTGTGGTTATTACTTACAAACAAGTTTTCTAAATGGGAAGAGAAGTTTGCAGGTACAGTGTACACAGTAGTTTTGTTGGTAGTACCCAACGCCACTACTTCAGTACGAAACTTTGAACCTGTTGCTAGTACTGGCATTACTTCTTCTTCTTAGCCATGCCACCGCGCATCATCTTCTTCTTTGATGCTGCTTTCATCATACCACCACCACGCATACGCTTTGGTGATGTTTTAGCTGCCATACCGCCTCGCATCATCTTCTTTGATGCCATTTTAGTTTTGCCCTTCATTTCTTAATCTCCGTCTGTCTGTTACTAATGATTGGAATACATCTACAGGGAAGTGTAGGTAGTACCCACTCTTTTCTAAACTCAATGCTGCATCATCCAGCACTGACAGTCTCTGCACAAATACCATGCAGTATTCTAAAGATTCATCTACAACATCATCTGCAACTAGAAAGTCCAGACCTGCCTTATCAGCATCGTAGTCTGGATGAAACACCATCAGGTGCATATCCATACCTGCAATAGACATCAATTCATTCATGCCATCACAGAGACCATCTAGGTACTCCATGTCTGGCAATTCTTCACTAGCCCATACAACAATGTCATAGTCATGCTTATCAAAGTCACGTACAGAATGTATTAAACCTTCTATGCCTGTATTGATGCTGAAGGTAACTTTATCATCTGCCCATGCCTGTTTAGCGTAGGGACATGGTGGTAAGCCATTTAGTTTCTCACTAGGTAGTTCAAGAAACTCATGGGACCACTTACGTATGTCAGAGGCTATCCTATGCACGTCTGTTCCGTTTACCAGCCGTAGCAGTACGTGGAAAAGACCTATTCTGTGAAGCCCTTTGCAGAGTAAGATTGCCCCTACGATTGTCACGAGGATTGCCATTCTTGTGTGCTATATCCTTACCAGCCGTATTTACACCAGACTTCTTGACTATCTTACGTGCAGCATTACGACCAGCACGGTTAGCCTTCTGCACAGGCTTAGAGTGGTAGTTAGCATACTCTTTCTTGTAGTTACGCTTCTTAGTAGGGGCCATTACTTACCTGTAATTTTATTAAAGGCTTCTAGTCCTTTAGGGCCACTAGCTTTGAGTGCCTTTAGTCCATCACTGACCATGCCACCTGCTGCATACATATGCTGCTTGCCATTAGCCATACCGCCACGCATCATAGCAGTTTTCTTAGGCTTTTTCATTTTACCCATGCCAACACTAATGGCAATTACTGGTACTTCTTTTTTCATGTCACCACCCTTATTTAATTCACGTATCATTTTCTTAGCATCTTTAACTTCTTGTACTGTATGCTCAGATTTATTTTCAAGAATTGTTCTGGCCTCTGTTACGGTCATTTCTTTGTACTCTTCTTCAAGTTGCCCTGTGTGCCACGTGCTGCAGCCTTTGCCGCTGCACTACCTGTACCACCATATTTAGCCATTAGTCTTTTACGGGCTGCTGCATTACTAGGGAAGATGTTACCCTTTGGACCAAACCCTGTATTCTTACTGGCTGATATATTTGTACGTTTTATTGGTGCAGTGTCCTTTGCTTTATCTGGTGTTGAACCAGCAGCCTTGGGCTTACTCTTACGTGTAAGCATCTTAGCAGCAATTTCTTTATCTGTACGTGTTGTAGGTTTTCTTTTGCTAGATTTTTTTACTGTAGCTACTGGTTTTCTTTTAGATTTATCTGGGCCTGTCTGACCTACGCCGACTACAGACTTACGAGGGCTTTTAGTCTCTGCCTTTGCTTCATCTTTTTTACGAGTAGCACGATCTACTGCTGCTGCACCACCAAGAACTGTTGCTGTACCTGCTGCAATTTTAGTTAGGGTACTTACTTTAGGTTTAGGTGTACGTGAAGCTGACTTCTTTTTTACTGCAGCAGATAGCTGTTTATTTGTTTTAACCTTATTTTCTGTTTTAGGTCTAGGCTTATTGCCTTCTGTAACTCGTACTCTTGGTTTTCCTTCTTTTGCTTTAGATTTAGTAGCTGTTTGTTGTGTAGCAGAAGGTTTTGTTTTAGGAGATAGTCTTGACACAGCTACGTCATCTGCAGACTTTACTTTAGTAACACGTGTGCCTTTAGCTTGTTTTAGCTTCTTAGCAGCGTTAATAGCCTTACGTGCTTCTGCCATAGCCCTAGCACCCTTGATACCCTTATATACAAGTTTACCACCTGCACCAATAACACCACCAGTAAGACCTAGTTCTGCCATAGTTGCAATAATCTTAGCTGCAGCCTTATCACCTTTAGCAAAGGGGTCTCTAACACCTGAATCCTTTGCAATCTGTTCTCTCATTCCTTCTGTAAGTGCCATTGGTTAATCCTTTACCATTTAACTTTATGTGACCAGTACTTCGCTGACAGCTTGCTGGTCGGCTTGCCCTGTGCATTGTGACGTGCATAGTAGGACTTCTTACGTGCTTTATCTTTAGCAGACTTAGGATTCTTCCCAGCACCAGATACGCCTTGCTGTCCAAAGCGAATAAACTTGTACGTATCACCTTCCTTCGCCATCACACAGTGTGACTTAGTTTTATGATTAGGAGTACGTTTAGGAACATTAACTTTCGTTAATCCTTCCTCTTTCATCTTAGTCTTTACTCTTTCAGGTATAGCCATTACGTAGGTGTCCCTTTTGGTTGGCATCTAAACCTAAAGCTATGAGGTATAGCAGGTAATAGAGTCACTGAGTCTGCTATCATCTCCTCAACACGTAGGACGCACTCTTCCCTAGTCTTGTATGGGCCACGAGTATCGTCAGCCTCTATACAAGCATTAGGGTTTATTAAAGTACAAGCTAGTATCGTAGCATAAAACATCTATTCGTTTCTCTCTGTCCACCCTTCTGCTCTCATTGCATCTTCTACATGCTTTAAAGTAAAGGAACGACCATAGTGTGCTTCCACGGCACTACGCACGTAGAAGACATCGCTATGGGGTATGTGGAGTTTATCTAGTGTATTGTTAACTATTGCACTGTAGAATGCTTCAAGTACATTGTCTGTATATAGTTTTACAGATTTCTTAGCCATTGTCAAGAACTTTCTTTGTATGCACGGATATATCACTCTAGTTTCATATATGTGTACAGTTAAGTGTATTAACAAAGAAACTTTAGTCCAGTTAAGTGTTATATTTAAGTGTTTTTATAATTTAACTAATAATAGTTAAGTGAATCACTTATATGATTCTAGTTATAGGGTAATTATACTCGATTTTACACATCTTGTCAAGTCTTTTATTTTCAAATACCTATAGTTGCCTATTTTTTAGGCAGTTGCACAATACTTGTGCATGTATATGTGTCTATTACTCTTGTGGTTAACACTCAATTTACCTGATCTGTGTATTTCTACATGTATATATACTACAGTACGTGGGGTGGCTCCTGCCCGTACACCTTGAAAACAACCAGTAATGACGCCTAGCCAGCCAAATAAGAACATTATGCGACATTGTACCTTGTAAAACATTGTTTTCGTTAGTGTTTTAATAGGTAATGTGTAAAAGTTAATAGATCATGTATCAATTGACGTTTTAACGTACTAACACAATGGCACGTTTTACCACACCACATCGGATATTGAATGGCCGTGGATAATATCCCCTACACTTATATAATATAAAAAAACATTTATCTGCTAAGTAATTGTAATCATTACATATCAATAATGTAATCAAATAAAATGATAAATAATATTCAACAAAAACAATAAGTTATAAAATAGTTTAATCTTTTTTGAAAATAATTTCAGTCACCAAATACCAATTTATCCAATAAAATCAATAACCCTACTTTGTTAACATACTGAAAACATTATCATTTGACTTTAATAAACTATTCTGGCAATCTTTAATCATCGAAGCGAACAACCAGACCAACCGCAAGGTTCAACATGGCTCGCCAAGATAAACGCCTAGCACATAACCGCCACGGGCAACCTTGTGAGGCACGAATACAGACTAGACCAACCACTAGGTCAATAAAATGTGGTGTAGGTTAAGAGGCTTGGTGATTGCCTGACTAGATTTAACCGAATAAGTAAAATTACCGCTTGACTAACGAAGCCAAATAAAATAGGCTTTAGAGAATGAAAACACCCGAAGCCGAATTGATGGGTGTATAAAGTGGGCAAGATTAAAGTGTCATGAACACATAGACTGGCACTATAAAGAAACGAACACTCACTGTAACGTGGACAGGGCGTAGGCTACTAGAGTCTGTCAAGGCTAGGAAACTATCCAGACACAGCACATGCTACCAAGGCGGCAGGTGTATGACAAGATAAGACCAAGCAAATAATTCTCTAGGGTGGTCAATGTGAGATGGGCGTAATGTAAACAGGCTAGTTTTGTAAGTTGTCTAGTCTGGCTGTCACAGTGCTAAAACATCGTGTAACGATGGGCAGTTAAATCTACTTTACAGGCTCAATAAGTAACTACACATAGAGCAGATACCCTAGCGATCCTTGGGTTTGCCGTTGACGCAACAGGTGTAAAAAACTGACGATAGCAAGTTAGGTGAAAATTGAGAGTGAAACACAAAACAATGGGGTGACGGTATGCTAATGGACGCACTGCGTCTGTAGATATTTATTGTCACCCCATAACTTTGTGATTGACTGGTGTTGTTATGGGGTGTAATGTCTATACCCATATAACCAACAACTACCGCGAAAGGACTTTATTATGTCTGCAAAATCTATCAATGTGAATGTACGCTACTGGTTTCAATCTACTGGTCTGACAGGTCAAAACTTGTCTGAGGCCAACCAACGCAAGTTTGCTAGGATTGCTACCAAGTACAAGAAAAAGACAGGTAACAAGCTGTCAAAGATGCGCTGTTACAAAGCCAGCCGTGTTGCGGCTCGCCAAGTAAAAGCTGAGTTTGGCACTCGCATTCTGTCTAATTCAATCACCACGTTTGAATTGCTTTTGACAGGAATTGACAAAACACTAGACCGCAAAAATCATGTCATTGATTTTGGTGCGTTTAATGTGAATGATATTTCTGATCTAGCTTGTGCGCCAACAGGTGCTACAGTACACAAACAACGTGCTTGACTTCGCGGGTGTAATGTCTCTATCATAGGGGCATTATACCCCATAACTACACCAAC
>Ga0208645_1001892_pt1 | contig 17466 bp, 26 predicted proteins | sample VirMetDEL_Sep_01_FD_184519 | JGI IMG/M metagenome (GOLD analysis project Ga0208645, IMG submission 184519) | Aqueous microbial communities from the Delaware River and Bay under freshwater to marine salinity gradient to study organic matter... | ecosystem: Environmental > Aquatic > Marine >... | reverse complement strand
TGAGCAGGCAGCTCATAGGATATTAGCAGAAAGAGAAGAGGAGGAATAGAATGCATGCATTGGTTTATTTTATTGTTCGGTTTATTTATGTTACGCTCGGACTGGGGTCGGGTGTTCGTGGGCCTGATGGTCATCGCGATATTCATCTAGATCCCATTTCCCATCCCAACACTCGAGGCCTGATTGGAGGAAAATATAACAAGCAGTCACGGGGTACCGCCGTACCAGCAGCGTACAGGAAGCAGGTGGTTTCCCATTTCCCATTGGAAGAAAGGAGTTCAGATGATGAAAGAAAAGCTAATGGATGTGGTACGGTCCGCAGCGTATGTGAGCTGGTAGATGTTTTCCCATTTCCCAATTCCCGAAGAAAAGTTTGCGAAGATAAGGAGATAAATAGAACTCAGGAGTTTCGCGGTACCGCTAAAAATTTTAGTTCAAATGTCCTGTCGCTGTGGTTGGGGATTGTTGGGCTAATGGCTCATCTGTGGGGTTAAAATAAAAAATGAAAAAAGTTAAAAAAAAGACTTGATATGCTCATGGGATAATATAAATTCTTTATTGTTATAAATATAAACAATAGGAGTATATAATATGACAAAGACAAAAGAGAAAAAAGAGTTAAGTGCTCTTTCAAGAAAACAACAACAACTTGTTATTAATAGTTGTGAGTTGTTAGATAATAAGGCTCAACTAACTAGCGATTGGAATAGAATAATAAAACCAGAATTGATTTTATTATTTGAAAACTTTGGCTCAAATCTTACAGGGTTAAGTCTTGTTAAAAAAAGCACTCATTATCAAATCAATAAAAATACAAAAGAGTATAATATGTTTGATAGTGAAAACTTTAAAAAACAATATCCAGAATTGTTTAGAAAATTCTCTAAAAAGAATATAAGAACAAACTGGACTTACTCAATCAAAGAGGTATAATTCATTATGACAAAAGCACTAATAAAAATGAATGAGATTATATCTCAAAGTGAAAAAAGTAATGACCAGATTGTTGCCGAGTTAAAACAGTTCGTGGATATCTTAAAGAATAAAAAAGAGAGCACGATTGATTGGCAACTTGTTGCGGGTTATCTTGACCAACAAATCTTTGAGTTCTTTTTGAGAAATCAAAATGACGATAAGATTAAAGAGTTCGCGACTAGCCTTGCGGGTAATCTTGCCGAGAAATTCGGACTTGTTCGCGACACAACTACAATGACGCGACCTAACTAATCCCTAATGCGTGGCGGAATTATCCGCCACGCGTTCACCATCTCAACTAGTATCTCTTTAGTTCGGCAATCTCAAAACCCAATTTTTGCACCCCTACACCCCCCAGATTTTGCGAATGTAACTTGACAAGAGAGATAAATGCAAAGATAAACAGAAATAGTTACCAAAAAATACTTATGGATTTAGATTTATTACCAAAAGAGAAGTTAATTAAGGTAAAACAACTTCTAGATGCAAAAAAGATACTGAAAGCCAGAACAGAATTCCTTTTCTTTGTTAAACAAGTTTGGCCAGATTTTATTTGTAGAGAAGCAGATGAACCTTCTAGGTGGGGGCACCATCAAATAATTGCTGACAAATTGACTAAGGTCGCTGAAGGCAAGATCAAGAGACTCATAATTAATATGCCACCGAGACATACTAAATCTGAGTTTGCGTCTTACTTGTTTCCTTCTTGGATAATGGGACTCCGACCCAAAGCAAAAATCATGCAGGTTTCTCACAATGCGGAACTATCACAAAGATTCGGTCGAAAAGTAAGAAACTTAGTTGACAGTACCGAATATAAAAAAATTTTTAACAATATGGGACTCCAACAGGATAGCAAAGCTGCAGGTCGTTGGGAGACCTCAGACGGGGGTGAATATTTTGCAGCTGGTGTTGGTGGTGCCATAACGGGTAGGGGTGCAGATATATTAATAATTGACGACCCCCATACCGAACAAAATGTTATGTCAGATTCTGCAATGGAGAAGACATATGATTGGTATGTATCAGGGCCACGTCAACGTTTACAACCTGGTGGAGCAATCGTGGTCGTAATGACTAGATGGGCAACCGACGATCTAACAGGAAGACTTCTTAAAGCACAAGCAAACCCTGGCGCTGATCAGTGGGAGGTAGTCGAGTTTCCAGCGATCCTGGACGACGGAGAACCTGTATGGCCTGAGTATTGGAAGAAAGAAGAATTAGAATCTGTTAAAGCATCTATACCTCCTCAACGTTGGAATGCACAGTACATGCAAAACCCAACTTCAGAAGAAGGTGCCATCATCAAACGTGAATATTGGAGACCGTGGTCGGGTGGCATTCCACAACTAGAATTTGTCATTCAATCACTCGATACTGCTTTTTCAAAAAAAGATTCTGCGGACTATAGTGCAATAACTACTTGGGGCGTATTTAGACCGACTGAAGATTCTCCACCGTGTTTGATGTTACTGGATGCACTCAAAGGTCGTTGGGACTTTCCTGAATTAAAAGCAGTGGCCACCGAACAATACACTTATTGGAAACCCGAAGCCTGTGTGGTTGAAGCAAAGGCCAGCGGACTACCGCTCATTCAAGAATTACGAAGAACAGGAATCCCAGTACAAGATTTTGTCCCTGGTCGAGGAAAGGATAAAGTATCTAGGGTGAATGCAGTGTCTCCAGTCTTTGCTTCAGGTATGGTATTTTACCCAGAAGGAAAGCAATTTGCTCATGAAGTCATTGAAGAATGCGCAGCATTTCCTCATGGAGATCACGACGACCTCGTGGACAGTACCACACAAGCTGTGTTAAGATATAGGGAAGGTAATTTTATTTCGGCTGATTTTGATTATGAGCCTACAGACGAAGTAAGAATGCCTCAAGATTATAAATATTACACGTGAGAATTAAATGGCCGATTATTCACCGATTTTAAGAGACGATGAAGTTGCAAATCTAGATCCAGAAAAATTAGACAAAGCTAAAAAGAATTTTCAAAATGTAGCTTATGGTATTGCTAGAGATGTGACGCCCGTGGTCGGTGAAGCGCAGTCCTATAAGTATGCACTCCAAGACGCTGAGACTTTAGCAAAAGCTGCTAGAGGCGAAGAGGGTTATGAAGATATGACTCCGATTGAAGCAATAGGGTATTTAGGATTAACTGCTCTTGGAGTAGCGGGTATGACACCATTAGTAGGCCCTGTATTTAGAGGGGCACAAAAAGGAATTCGATCACTAATGCCGAAACGTGGCCCGCGGACGCTGGAACCATTACCAACAAGTGAGCTTAACGATGTATCAACAGCAGCAGTACAAAACATTAGAAGAATAGCTGAAGAAGATCCAGGTTTTAATTACTTCGTTGCGAACCTACCTGAGTATAGACGAAGACCAGAAAACTTTGCAACCAACTACAGAGAGTATATGGCAATTCCTGAAGAACAAAGACAAGCCTTTACTAACGTAGCAACTAACCCTGCGCTAAGACAAGCTTCAGCTATGGAACCAGTAATTGCTAGAGCAGAATCTGCAAAACAAATGTTAATTAACCAAGACAACTATAATACTAAAGTTGCAGCAAACTCCTCTAAAGCATTAACGATTCCAAAAGAACCATTAACATTTGGTAAAGGGTTAAAAGCGAACCAAGACAATACCACTAGATCGTATTTAGGATCTGCTGCATTTGATGAAATAAGTAAATCAGGAAATGAAGTTGCAACTGCACAACAGTGGTTAGGGTTTTTAAAAGGATTAAGAAATAAAGGGATCAAAGCTGAAGAATTATCTGATTCTGGTCTTGTAATGTTTAAAGGCGATGAAGCAATTGGTGGAGACATATTTAGAATAGCACAAGATAATCCTAATACCAAAATTACTAAAGGTGAAATATTAGCAGCATTAGAAACTAATCCAACGTACAGATTAAAAATAAAAGATTATAATTATCCAATCAATACTGAAGAAGTATTAAACACTTATCCAACCTTTGCAAAATTAAGTAAAGATGTAGACTCTATGATTTTAAGAAAATCTACTGAGATGTCTGATGTTGCAGCACGGTCTAACATTACTGCAATCACTGAAGCTCTAGCTGGAGATCGAATGATCTTTAATGATTTAGCAGCAAGACTGTCTACTAATCAAAACAATGTAAATTCTTTAAAACAAACTAGAAGACGATTAAATGAAACATTAGATACTTTTAACGATAATGAAAAGTTAATGGTACGAAGTTTAATTGATGAATATGATAAAGCAATTGAAATTGCAGAACGAGGAGTAGGAGCAACCACTGCACCAAGACACAAAGGAACTTTTCCTGGTGGTGGATATGACTATAGAGAAAAAGTTTTATTCTTAGATGAATCTATTCCAGGTAACTCTGATCCTAAAAAAGTATGGTCGGTACACTTTAATGAACCGAATGCAGTGACCTTTGTTAGATACGATACTAGAGGGGTAGACAATTATGGTGATACATACTTCATGGTTGAACTCCAATCAGACCCTCATCAAACGTTAGCGAAAGAAGGATCTAGACACTTTAAACAGTTTAAATCAGGAGACACTAATATAAATCCTAACGAAATGAATAGACGAAATCCATATGGTAGAAAGCTAACATCGAATATTAAAAAACGAGAAGTCCAAGATTTATTAGATGAGATTCAAGAGTACAATAAGATTGCTATGGATAGACCACTATCTCCACCTGAGTTTGATAGACTAGGTGAATTAAATAAACAATTAAAAATTAAAGAAGCTGAATTACAAAGAGCACCTGCAAGACCAGGAGAAGCTAGACCAAGTGAGTATAGTGGAGGCAATAAAGCTATGTATGATTTTTCAAATCGAGGTTATGACTATTTTCCAATGGGTAATGAAAATACTTGGGTTAAAGCAAATATTAAATCGTTAGTCAGTGATGCAAGAAAAAATAACAAAAGATATATTGCATTAGCTCCAGCTGACTTCTTTCAATTAGGTGTTAACAACAAACAGAAGATTGAACAGTTCTATGGATTAGGTGGAGATCAACTATCTGGTGATCTTCTTCTTAGAGAAGGAGATACAGGTAAGGCATTATTTGATAATTCCAAAGGAGAAGGATTTGGTAAATATCGAGACTATAAAACAGGGGAACTAAAAGGAACTGCAGTGGTGCCTAAAGCTATGCAAGATGTTGCAAAAGAAATAGGAGCTCAAGTAATAACTAGAAAAGTATATCACTCAGACCCTCAAAAACCTTACAAAATATTCGATACAGATAAAAATGTTCCTATGTATGCATTTAAGAAAAAATACGAAATGGATGAGTTTTATGACAATATTGACTATAGAGGCAATTTAGAAAAAATGGAAATGGATGGGGATGATCCTAGAAATTTCGTTCAAAGTATAGTAATAGATTTACAAGGATCTTCAAAAGGAAAAATGAAGGGATATAAATTAGGAGGATTGGTAGAAGTGGATAGATCTAACTTCGCACCATTATTTTAATGATTGATAAATATATTAAAAAAGCTACCATGCAAGCTGAAAAAGTATCTGACAATGTTAGTGGACAAATTGCTCAACCACAAAAAGTTGCAGGTGGAGTAGAAGGGTTTAAAAAAGAATCAGAGCTTAGATTAAAAAAAGGTGGTATGGCTTGTAAGGGTCAAGGGCTAGCAAGAAAAAAGAAATTTAAGGTGTATTAATGTCAAGAGAAGATTTAGAAAACAGAGAAGAATTAGAAATCGAAGAACAAGGTACAGGATCTATTCCTGAAGATGTAGATACTGTAATTGATGAAGATGAAAATGTAATTGCAGGTGAAGTCCCTGAAGAAGTTGAAGAAGAATCCTTTTATGCTAACTTAGCAGAAAGATTAGATGATCAGACCCTAGCTAGACTTGGATCTGATTTAGTATCAGATTATGAACAAGACAAAAGATCAAGACAAGAATGGGTAGACACATACATTAAAGGTTTAGACTTATTAGGATTCAAATATGAATCTCCAACTAGACCGTTCTTAGGTGCTGCGGGTGTAACCCATCCATTACTAGCAGAATCAGCAACACAGTTTCAAGCACAAGCAATAAAAGAATTAGTGCCTTCAGACGGACCAGTCAGAACCGAAGTCATCGGTGCACAGACAGATGAAAAAATAGATCAAGCATCTAGAGTTAAAGATTACATGAACTACATGCTTATGAACAAGATGGAAGAGTATACTCCTGACATGGATCAAATGTTATTTATCCTTCCACTAACAGGATCTACATTTAAAAAAGTTTATTTTGATCCAGTATTAAACAGAGCTTCTTCCAAATTTATTAAAGCAGAAGATTTAGTAGTGCCATACAATGCCTCTGATTTATCTGATGCAAGTAGAATTACACAAATTATTCAAACATCAGAAAATGATTTAAGAAAATTACAAGTTTCTGGGTTCTATAGAGATATAGAACTTCCGAAACCAGTTTATAAACAGAACAAGGTTCAAGAGAAAGTTTATGAGCTGGAGGGCGTGTCCGCAAATGATGGACGGGATCGTGGAGGGTTATATAATTTAATTGAGGTTCATACGAACTTAGATATACCTGGTTATGAAGACCAAGATGGAATCAAAGTTCCTTACATAGTTACTATTGATGAAGACTCTAGAAAAGTTTTATCTATCTATAGAAACTATAAAGAAAATGATCCGATGAAACAAAGAAAAAATTTCTTTGTGCATTATAAGTTTTTACCAGGACTTGGGTTCTATGGTTTTGGTTTAATACATATGATTGGTGGACTAAGTAGAACTGCAACTTCTGCACTAAGACAATTGTTAGATGCAGGAACATTATCTAATCTACCTGCTGGATTTAAGTCTAGAGGTTTAAGAATTAGAGATGATGCAGAACCTTTACAGCCAGGTGAATTTAGAGACGTAGATGCTCCTGGTGGAAATATTAAAGATCAATTTCAATTTTTACCATTTAAAGGCCCAGATCAAACTTTATTTCAATTGTTAAATTTCTGTGTTGAGTCTGGACGAAGATTTGCATCTATTGCTGATATGAAAGTCTCTGACATGAATGCACAATCACCTGTTGGAACTACAATGGCTATCCTTGAGCGGGGGTCGAAAGTTATGTCTGCAATTCACAAAAGATGTTACTATGCAATGAGACAAGAATTTAAGATGTTATCCCAAGTATTCGCTGACTATCTACCACCAGAATATCCATATGATGTTGTAGGAGGCAATAGATTTATTAAACAAGCTGACTTTGATGATAGAGTGGATGTAATACCAGTAGCAGACCCTGATATTTATTCTATGACACAAAGAATACAGGTTGCACAAGCGGAGCTACAACTTGCTCAATCCAATCCTCAAATGCATGATATACATGAAGCTTACAAAAGAATGTACCAAGCTTTAGGCGTAAAAAATATTAGCGGTATTTTAAAACCACCACCTGAACCACCTAAACCTTTAGACCCTGCAATTGAAAATACAGGTGCCTTACAGATGGTACTACCAAAAGCATTTCCGCAACAAGATCATGAAGCACACATTCAAGCACATATGGCGTTCATGACATCGAGAATGGTTCAAGTAAATCCACAAATTTATGGATTACTTCAAGGTCATTTAATGGAACACGTGTCATTACAGGTTAAACAAGAGATATTACAGATGTTTAATCAAGACCCAAGAATGGCAGAACTGCAATCTACTGATGAAGAATCGTTTACTATTGAGTTTGACAACGCTGTTGCACAAAGAATTGCTCAAAGAGTTCAAGAATTAGTAGCAATGGAGCAACAATTCAATGCTCAACAGAACCAAGATCCACTTTTAGCTCTAAAACAAAGAGAATTAGATCTACGAGCAATGGATATTAACCGAAAAGCACAAGAAGAAGCTCAAAAAATGGAATTTGAGGCGAATAAATTCAGTGCACAACAAACTTTAGCCGAAGACAAGTTGAATTTGAACGAAGAATTAGGTAAAAAGAGAGTAGAATTACAAGAAGAAAAATTAGAACAGGAAAAAGATCGTGCCACTGAACAAAAAAGGTAAAAAAATTATGAAATCTATGAAAGATCAGTACGGATCTAAGCGTGGAGAGCAAGTTTTTTACGCATCTATGAATAAAGGCAAGATTAAAGGTGTTGAAAAAAAGAAAAATGGCGGATTAGGAGAAAAATCTGGCCCTCCACCTAAAAAAGGCCCTTCATCTCAAGGTATCAAAGTACTTAAACTTAGAGGTGGTGGTATGGATATGGGTAATGCTGCTAATCAAGCACAAAGCGCTGCAATGGGTAACGCTACATCAGCTCCAGGACCAGGGGATACTGGTGGATCAGGTGGTTATGAAAAAGATTTTACAGATCAATTTGGAGCAAAGGGAAGTAGTCCTACAAGCACAGGTGGTGGAGGCACAGTCAAACCTCCTAAAGCACCACCTTCGACTACTAAAAGCACTTTAAATATTCCTCCAGTCACTCCAGTTGGATTAGCAATACATGGTATGAAGATGATAGAAAATGCAAGAAGAGCTAAAAGAGCTAAAGGAGAATTTGTTTTTACCAATAAAAAAGTATTACCTATCACCAGAGATTTTTATAGAACAGAAGGAAGACCTCTTAATACAAAAATTGGTAGTCCCGATGAAGATTATTTAAAAGCTACAGGAATAACTGGATTTAAACCACCAAAAGATCTTAAAAACAGTGGACCAGATCCAAAAGTAATACTTTGCCCAGATGGATCTATGCCTCCTTGTGTAGACACCACAAAAGCAAAATCGGTAACTCCAGGTGGAAGAAATCCTGTTACTCCATATAAATTTAATTTTGAATATAGAGATGGTGGATTAGTTAGAGGATCTGGTAAAGTATTAAAAGGTAGAGTTAAAAAAGCGAGAGTATATTAATGTGGTTTAGTGCACTTAAATTAGCAGCGAAAGCGGGAGCTCACGTATATCAGAATAGACAAAAAACTAAGATGTTAATGGCAGATGCGCAAATGCGTCACGCTGAGAAGATGGCTAACGGACAAGCGGAGTACCAGGGAAAATTACTTGAAGCGAGGCAATCGGACTGGAAAGACGAATTTATTTTATTATTATTGTCGGCTCCAATTGTTATGTTAAGTTGGGCAGTCTTTTCAGAAGACCCAAGTGCCATGGAGAAAATGCAGTTATTCTTTGAGTATTTCTCACAATTACCGTTTTGGTATCAAACAATTTTTGTAGGAGTCATAGCCTCAGTTTATGGATTAAAGGCTACAGATTTAATCAAACGTAAGTAATGGATTTTGAAACAATAAAATACATCAAGAAGAAACTTCTAACTCCTAAGCTTGAACGACTTAAAGAGAAAGTTGTAATTGGTGTTGACAACTGGAACGAATATCAATATATAATAGGACAGATCAGATCCATAGAGGATCTGCAACAAGACCTAACGGACTTGTTCAAAAAACAGGAGCTACATGACGATAATAACGCCGAAGGCGCAGGAGACTAAAAATGGAAGTCTTCTCAATGCTTATAAAACTAAGGAAGAAGTAGAAAAACTTTACTTACATTCCGATTCCATTGATAAAAAAGCCGTAGAAAAATTACCTCAACCAACTGGATGGAGAATGTTAGTTCTTCCATATTCAGGCCCTAAACAAACTAAGGGTGGGTTAGTGTATTCAGACGTAACTCATGAAAGAATTCAAATGACAACTGTTTGTGCATTGGTTCTTAAAATGGGGCCACTTTGTTATTCAGACAAAGATAAGTTTGGAGGCAAACCATGGTGTAAAGAAGGTGATTGGATTATCTTCGGTCGATATGCAGGAAGCCGTTTTAAAATTGATGGCGGTGAAGTGCGTATTTTAAACGATGATGAAGTCATCGCTAAAATCAGTAATCCAGAGGATATACTGCACACATACTAAGGAGCTAAGAGATGGTTAAAGATAAATATGGTTTAGATACCAGCGAAGTAGAACTTGACACTTCAGGAGTCGAAGATAGAGAAGTTCAAGTTGAAGAAAAAAAGGTTGAATCAAAAGAACCTGTTATTCCAAAATATGAAGTTGAACCAGACGGTACAGCTGTTAATCAACACAAAGACGATAAAATAGAAGTTGTCCATGCGGAAGAAACAGAAGAACCTAAGGAAGAAAAATCAGAAGATAAAAATGATCCTCAAGATTTAAATCAATATTCTGAAAATGTAAAAAGCAGAATAAATGATTTAACTAGAAATTGGAGAGAAGCTCAAAGAAGAGAAAAAGCTGCTCTGTCTTATGCGAAGGGTATTCAGAAAAAAATGGATGAACTTCAAAGAAGATTTCCAAAACTTGAAGATAATTATCTTTCTGAATTTGAAAAAAGAATTAATTCAGATTCTGTAGACGCATCAAGAGCTTTACAACAAGCGATCGAATCAGGGGATTCAGGAGCTATTGCAAAAGCAAATGAAAGAATTGTTCAGTTAAGTATTGAAAAAGAAAGACTGGCTAATACTAAATATATGCGTGAACAAGAAGCTGAAAAAATCAAAAATGAACCACAGGAGCCTGAAATTCCTGAAATTCAAGCTTCTCCAAAAGCTAAAGCTTGGGCTGAGAAGAATGAGTGGTTTATGAATGATAATATCATGACTACTGCAGCACTCGAAATTGATAAGCAAATCAAGGGTGAGGGTATTGCGGGAGACACAGATGCATACTATAATGAATTAGATAAACGACTGGCGGAATATTTCCCTCAGAAGTTTGCTAAATCCGAACCTACAGGCACTGTAGTTGAGGAGAAACAGGAGCAAAAGAAACCCGTCCAGACTGTTGCTTCTGCTGTTAGAAACCAAAATGGACGCAGAACTGTGAAACTCACCAAGTCACAGTTGGTAATCGCTAAAAGATTAGGGGTGCCACCTGAAGAATACGCGAAATATGTTAAATAAAGGAGCTAAATATGAGTGAAGAAAATAAAAGAGTTTCGCGCGAGTCAGATCAAAGAGCAAAAGATGTTCGAAAAAAGGTCTGGTCTCCACCGTCAAGTCTAGATGCGCCTCCGCCACCGAAAGGTTTTGTCCACAGATGGCTGAGAGCTGAATCAATGGGTTATCAAGACACTGGAAACATGTCGAAGAAACTCAGAGAGGGATGGGAATTAGTTAGAGCTGATCAGTTAATTGAACAGATTGGTCCTAATGATTATCCTGTCATCAGCAGTGGAACACACGAAGGCGTAGTTGGGGTTGGTGGCCTATTGTTGGCTAGGATACCAGAAGAGATTGTGGAATCGCGTAAAGAATACTTTAATACCAAGACCAAAGGTCAGATGGACGCGGTAGACCATGATCTAATGAAGGAGCAACGACCAGAGATGCCTATCAATATTGATAGACAATCTCGAGTAACCTTCGGAAGTGGAACTAAAAAATAATTTTTTAGTGACTACCAAGGGGTTATTAAACTAACAACTAACAAACTAAATAAGGAGAACAATTATGGCTAATCAAAGCGGTAATTTTGGTTTAAGACCTTCGAGAATGTTAGGTGGAACACCGTTTAATAACTCACAAAACAGATACAGAATATTAAAGAACTACGGTTCTCAAATATTCCAAGGCGACTTAGTTGCTGCAAGTGACAATGGTACTATCATTGTTGCAGGTGCAACTACTAACCCTGTTGTTGGAGTTTTCAATGGTGTCTTCTATACAGACCCGACGACTCAAAAACCTACGTTCAAAAATTACTATCCTGGTACTGTAAGTGCTAACGATATTATTGCGAACGTAATCGACGATCCAAATGTGGTTTATGAAATTAAGGCAGATGAAACTTTTGCGAATTCTGACTTATTTGCTAACTACAAAATTGCAGTTGGATCTGGCGACACTGCATCAGGCAGTTCAAGAAATGCATTAGATGTATCAACAGCAGACTCTTCGTCTACTTTTGTATTACAGGCTATTGATATTTCTCAAGACCCTGACAACAGTGATCAATCAACATCAAACGTAAACGTACTTGTTAGAATCAACGCTCACCAATACAAAGGTGGAGTTGAAGGTATTAACGGGTAACGGATAAGGAGATAAATAACTATGGCTATATCACGAGCACAACTAGTTAAAGAACTAGAGCCAGGTCTGAATGCCTTATTCGGCTTGGAATACGATAGATACGAAAACGAACACGCAGAAATCTTTACTACAGAGTCTTCTGACAGAGCTTTTGAAGAAGAAGTAATGTTATCAGGCTTCGGATCTGCACCAACTAAAAACGAAGGTGCAGCAGTGGTATTCGACGATGCAAAAGAAAGTTTCACAGCAAGATATACGCATGAAACTATTGCTTTAGCATTCGCGGTTACTGAAGAAGCTGTTGAAGATAACCTGTACGACAGATTAGCTGCTCGTTACACAAGAGCATTGGCAAGATCAATGGCTAACACTAAACAAGTGAAAGCTGCTGCTGTCTTGAACAATGGTTTCGACACTGCTAATGGTGGTGACGGACAACCTCTATTATCTGATGCACACCCACTAGTAACTGGTGGAACATTCAGAAACGAGTTAGCTACTGCAGCGGACTTATCTGAAACATCATTAGAACAGTCGTTAATTGACATTGCGGCTTTCGTTGATGAAAGAGGATTAAAAATCGCTACTCAAGGTAGAAAGTTGATAATTCCAAAAGAATTACAATTTACTGCTGAGAGAATCTTAAAGTCACCTTTAAGAGTAGGAACTGCAGATAACGATGTGAACGCTATGATGAATATGGGAATGATCCCAGAAGGTTACAGAATCAATCATTTCTTGACTGATACTGATGCTTTCTTCATCATGACTGACGCACCAAACGGTCTAAAACACTTTGTTAGATCGCCGTTAAGAACTGCAATGGAAGGTGATTTTGACACTGGCAACATGAGATTCAAAGCTAGAGAAAGATACAGCTTCGGCTTCTCTGACCCTAGAGGAATCTTTGGTTCACCAGGCGCAGCGTAATTTTTAATTACCTAACTATTTGAAAAGGGGCGGAGTTTACTTCGCCCCTTTTTTTATGTATAATTTTAAAACTATACAAAACTAAAATGAATGCAGACGCGTATAGTCGACATCCCTAGGGACTGTATTCTTAACTAGGAGCTAAAAATGGCAAATACTACTTTTTCAGGACCAGTAAGATCGGAAAACGGTTTTCAGTCCATAACAAAAAATACTACAACAGGTGCAATTACAACTGAAGCTACGTACGACACTAGACCTAATTTCAGAACAACTGTTGACAACGCAACTCTAAACACTGGAGCTGCTGTAACTACTACTTTAACAACTGCTCAATCAGGAACTGTTTTTGAAATTAATGGAACAGATGATATTGTTATTAATATGCCTGCATTAAGCACAGCTAATGTTGGAACAACTTACGATTTTATTGTAACAACTGCTGTAGGCGCAGGTAAAAGTGTAACGCTTGTATTACCAGGTGCTGGTGTATCAAACTGGTTTGCTACACTACAATTAACTGGCGGTGCTGCAGCTAATCCTACAATTGACAACGCAGGAGACACTTTAACTTTAATTGCTGCAACTGTTGTTGGATCAAGAGTAAGAGTTACATGTGTATCTGACGATGGTACTAACTCAACTTGGATGGCAAGTTTTGTTGGTTCACCACTTGCTACAGTAGCATAATTATAATTAATCGTGGCTCCTTCGGGAGCCACAAAATAAGGAGCATAAATGAGCTATAAAAGTGATATACAAGCTACTAGATCAGATGCTGCTGCTGGAGCTACTGCAATAATTGCTCAACCTATAAGATTGAGAGGAATTATTATTGCATCAGATGGCACAGGTGCAGGTTTACTAGAGTTAACGACTACTTCGAATTCAGGAGACACTTTATTCATTGGCGATGTCCCAAGTGGAGATGTAGTTAACTTTTCATTTCCTGAAGATGGTATTTTATTTCCAAAAGGTATTTTCTGTAAGACAAAAACTAAAGTTACAGCATATACTTTATTGACTGATAAATACTCAGGACCAAACTTATCAGTCTAGGAGTTTAAATGAATAGAGTAGGCATACAATCAAAAGGAACAAGTCCAATTCTTTTAAAAGACGGTGGTATGCCTTCTCGAAGAAAAAGCGAAGGTAATTACCGATCTACTAAATCAGGTGCAGGTATGACACAAAAAGGTGTCATGGCTTATAGAAGACAAAATCCAGGTTCTAAATTAAAAACAGCGGTAACTGAAAAAGACCCTGGACCAAAGAGATCAGCTAGAAGAAAATCATATTGTGCAAGATCTTTAGGTCAATTAAAAAGATCTAGTGCAAAAACAAGAAATGATCCTAACTCAAGAATAAGACAAGCTAGAAGGAGATGGAGATGCTAGATAAATTAAAAGAAATTTGGAGAAGAATAAATGCAAAAATAATAGCCACACCAAATGAAATGCATGGTATTATTTTATTAGCAATTTTAATAGTTTTAATTTTAAAGTAATATGAATGGCTTATTTAAATGCTAATTTACCACCCATATACTGTAAAGTAAGAAAGGAATATCTTTATGATCTTAAAGAACATCAAGGAGAAAGCGAAGATTGTGTTATCTTCGGTCTCACAAGCATATCAGGGCGTGCACTCTTATTTAACATCATGTTACCCAATGGTGCGTGCTTTTGGCGTTTGCCTATCTCAGCGTTTTTCCAAAAAGAGTTGGAACGTGCCGATGTGCCGAATATGCAGACGAACGAATTACAGTTGTGGAACTGTTTCAGTTATTATCCTAGTGTGCATTGCTTTGATTGGTTGGCTGGTCTAAAAGGTAAATATTTAGGTTTAGATAAAAAATTTTATCATGGTAAATATTTATTCACAATTGACTGGGGTCATCCAGAAACTAATATCTTGGATACTGAACATTCTGAAATTCCTCAAGAACATAAGTGTGCACATATACTGGAGCTTGATAACGGTAATTATGCAGCTCAGCCTAATAATCGCATTCTGTGGCATGTTAATAGCTACACTACTGATAACAGCTGGCCTGACTATAAAGTCCAAACTACTTATTGGGATGCAGAAGATAATAACATGGTTACAGAAGATAGTGATAAAATGTTCTATGATATGGAAGAAAAGAAATGATGGATAAGTGGTTATATAAGTTTTTTGAGGGTGTAGACAATATCTTTGAAAAAATAGATAATATATTTGTGAGGATAAAAAATGAATTTACTAAGAGATTTAAAAAAAGAAAAAGATGAAAGACGAAGGCAGGAATCTGCTAAATCGCAACTTCGTAAAAGAAGTATGGATTCTATTTCTAGACCAAAAGCTGAAAAAAATATAACTTCTAAAGACCCTAGACTACAAGGTATTTAATGAAGAAACCATTAACAATATCGGAAGAGGCGTCCGTGCAGATGCCTATGAAGACGGTTGCCAGTTTGATTGGTCTTGTTGCAATCGGCACCTGGGCTTATTTTGGTTTGATTGAAACACAAAACCAACATCATACTCGATTACAATTAATGGAAGCAGATGTTGAAGATAACACAGAGTTTAGAATAAAATGGCCAAGAGGTTTAATGGGTTCGTTGCCCGCTGATTCTGAGCAGTTCATGCTTATCGAAGATCTATATAAACAAGTAGAAAAAATGCAACAAACACAAGAAATGAATATGACTAATAAAGTTAATATAGAATTCTTAATGAAGCAGTTAGATAAGGCTCAAAAAGATATAGAAAAATTAAAAGACAAACAACGGGAGTTTGCTAATGGAAACGGTCATTAGTAGCGTGGTTGCTCTCTGTATGTTTATCGCAGGAGAGCTCAAAGAACATAGAATAAAACAATCTATGTCTGATTGTTTGAAGGGAAAACGCCTAGCAGAACGTGATGTAAATGTTAATATTCAGTACATGTGTGGGACTGTAGATGCAGAGCTTGAAAAAAATATAGATGGTAGTATAAGTATAAAAAGAATTATAAAACCAAAATAATGAACCTTTCACGAAACTTCACTCTTCAAGAGCTTATCAAATCAGACACAGCGATCCGTAAAGGGATTGAGAACAATCCTAATGCAGATCAAGTAGAAAAGCTTAAATTATTATGTGAAAGAGTTCTTCAACCCGTCCGTGATCACTTCGGCAGGGTCAAGGTGACTAGCGGATATCGAAGCCCAGAGCTGTGTGTAGCCATTGGAAGCTCAATCAATAGTCAGCATGCAAAAGCTGAGGCCGTTGATTTCGAATGTGTTGGTGTTGATAATGCTGAAGTAGCTGATTGGGTACACATAAACCTAGAAACAGATCAATTAATTTTAGAGTATTATACTCCTGGTGAGCCAAATAGTGGGTGGATTCATGCATCTTTTGTTGAATTTAATCCAAGAAGACAGTATATGAGAGCCTATAGAGAAGATAAAAAAACTAAATATAAACCAATTATAGGAAAAGCAGTCGATTTAGTATAATGCCAATATCAAGATCACAGATTCCACAACAGATAGACGGTAAGCTAAGAGGCGCTAGAAAAGGAAATAATGATAAGAGGCGACAGCTCAGATTACGAACTACTAAAAAAGTGGTGCGAAACAACTCCAGTTCACAATCCAAAAGATAGATTTTATTCATTAGAAATAGGAGTTCGAGAAGGACTTGGATCTAAAATTATAATGGATGCTTTTAATGAAAGATTAAAAGGTCTTCCTTATATGCATTTTGGTATAGACCCTTATGGTAATTTAAATTATCAACATTATGATAATTCTGGTTCTTATACTTGTGATTATACAGATGATATGTATGAACAGATGATAAAAGACTTTGAAGGGTATCCAATGTTTAATGTGATTAAAATGACAGACACTCAGTTTATGAATGAGAATGGTCATTTAGAATATTTTAACTTTGTTCATTTCGACGGTCCCCATATGACTAAAGATGTAATTACTGAATCAGTGTGGTTTGCTAATAGATCAGTAAAAGGGACTAGATTTGTATTCGATGATTTTCCTAAATATGACATGGAATTAATTAACAAGGTTCTTGAAAAATATGGTTTTTCTATAATAGAATCGGGCAGAAATAAAATATGCCTAGAAAGAACCCAATAGCCAAAAGCCTACGGACTAGACGATTCAGACCTAAAATGATAAGGTCTAAAAAAGTTTACAACAGGAGCAAATATAAACATGACCAAATTATGCGCGAGAGGAAAAGCAGCAGCGAAACGTAAGTTCAAGGTATATCCTTCAGCATACGCGAATGCCTATGCTTCTAAAATCTGTGCTGGCAAAATCAAAGACCCTTCTGGAGTGAAAAGAAAAGACTGGGGGCCTAAGAAAATGAATAAAGGAGGCGAAGTGGATTACGGTAAACAAGGTAAAAATAAAATGAAAACTAAACCTTACGGTATTGAAGATAGAAAAATTAAAACTGAAACATTATTAAGTCAAA
>Ga0208645_1001890_pt1 | contig 17492 bp, 32 predicted proteins | sample VirMetDEL_Sep_01_FD_184519 | JGI IMG/M metagenome (GOLD analysis project Ga0208645, IMG submission 184519) | Aqueous microbial communities from the Delaware River and Bay under freshwater to marine salinity gradient to study organic matter... | ecosystem: Environmental > Aquatic > Marine >... | reverse complement strand
GAATCGACGCCAAGGTTCGGGGCGGAGGAAAGGAAGTTGTCGGCGAAGGAATCCGGCTGAAATTCCCCCGTGCCTTGCGTGTATTTCAGTCCGTCGGAAATGTACTCATCGCGGAACGTGAGCACGGTTCGGCTGGCTACGTTCAAGGTCTCGGTGGGTTCTGCCGTGGCGCTCGTGGCGCTCTCATATCCCAGCTTTACCGTGACCTCCCGCGCGGCGTATTTCGTGCTTCCCAATCCGATGACATTGGCCCCGGCGAAGTTGGTCGTTCCGATGGTCGTAATGGCTCCGTTGGTATCGTTGGAGTTGGCTATCTCGGTAGACACATAGTCGTCGCAGATGCGGGAGATATCAAACGCCGCACTGTATGGGGGCGAAGCCGTAAGGGGGTGCGTCTTGAGCTTGGCCACCTCCGTACCTCCTATCTCGACCTGAAGGATGAACCGATACTTGTAATACGTGGCGATTACGTTCTCCTGGACTTGGAAGATAATCGGCTCGGCCGTGCTTTGGAAGTCGGTCGTATTGGGGAAGAATTCAAACTGGGCCGCCATCGAGTAGGGTCTTTATCGCGTTTCCTATGTCCTGCGCTACGGCTGCCTCCAATTTCGCGTTGTGCTTCTTGAGGGTCTTGTCGTATGCGTTCGTGAAGAAATAGGAGGGTCGGATACCGGTTTGATATATGCTTCGGGAGATCGCGTACACCATCGACTTACGTTTGGCAAATTGACCCCCTGCCGCGCGTGGGGCGATGCCCTTCTTTACGACCCATTTATCGATAGCGGGGCGGAGCCTTCCCGATGGACCGGATCCCGACCCAAACCGGAACGGGGACCGGGGAGCCTTGGCGCTGCTCATTGCACCCTTTACCCCCTCATCTACGAACTGCCAGTATTCGGCACCGGGAAAGGAGAAGGTCAGATCTAGACTCTTTTCATTCTTTGATACGCTCTGCTCGTAGCGGATGGAGTTGTACAGGTTGCCCGTCACCACCTTCCCCCGTGCCTTGAGGGATATGCGGGCGCGGCGGCGTACCTCCTTGCCAATCTTCCCTAGCTCCTGCATGGAGTGGGTCATGCGTACCCGCTTGCCGTCTATGGTGATGTAGTCCTTCATGCGAAGGCGGCCGCGCAGAGGTCGAGCGTATTCGAGGTCTGAAGGCGTACCGTCCCGACCCATCCCGTGAGGAGGTTATCGAAGCGGGCGGTGAACGGTTCACAGTCCACGGGCAGCTCGATACGGACGTCGCGGTTCACGTCGCTCTGGGCACTCAACACCTGAGCGTAATTGCTTACGATGTCAATGAGCGTGCGCAAGGTGTCGGAGTATTGTTCCTGCGCGTCGGTCTGTCCGGGTAGGACCATATCCATAACGAGGACGTCGAGGGAGTAGATCAAGACGCCCCGCTCGATGGTGGCCCCGCTGATGTCGGCGTAGCAGATAGGGTACTTGTCTCCGGCCAGCTTCTGAATATCGACCTCGCTCATCTCGCCCTCCTTGAAGGAGCGAATAAAATGGTGGTCCAGGGCGATGGCTCCCAGCTCGTCGATGATTTGGTTTACTGTTCTCATAGGTTCATTTTTTGCTTTTCCAGTAGCGCCCGATCCTGCTCATAGGCGAGCCAAGCGAGGGCCGTTTCGAGGTGAGTCCTTTCAACCTGCGGTAGTTTAGTAATATCCTCCCCTGCGAGATGTACGAACGTGGCGAACCATCCGTATTTCTCGGATAATTTGGAGCCTGCACCGCCTTGGAATAACTGTCCAAAGCGTCGACTAACGCCCTCCCGGTACGCAAAAAAAAAGCGGCTGCACCGAGGGCGTGGGCGAGCTTCATCTCCTTGAAGAACTCCGAGCGGTCCTCCCCGTCGTAGTCGGCTATCCGGTAGAATTCTCCGTGCTCCTCTACGATGGGTCGGTACAGTATGCCCATGACCTGGGGGAGGTGGGTATCGAAGGAGTCTTTGCAGAGTGTCTCTATGTCTGCGAACTCGGCCACGGTGACGCGGGAAAGGTTGGGATGGAATCCGTAGCGCTGGTCTAGCTCGATGATCCTCTCGACGGGATACTCCTCGTCGTACTTGTCGAGGATGCCGCCGATGACGCCTCCGATATGCTGGATGTCCTTCTGTTCCATCGCCATCACCTCGGCCCGCTCCAGGTGGCAGAGTATGCAGATGGTCCGTACGACCTGCTCCATCTCGTCCCCTTCGGGTATGGCCTTTACTTGGAGATACTGGTCGACGGTGATGTCGTACAGGTTCTCCGGTATGGTGATGGTCTTCTTCACGATAGGAAATATTTGCCGCTGCGGTTTGTGGTCAGCAAGTTCAGACACACGTACCGCACCGCGTCTATTCCGTGGTTGTCCTTGTCCACGGGGCGGTTGAGGTTGCGCCCGTTCTTGTCCTGCTCCCATCGGTACGCCCGGAGTTCCTTCTGTAGGTTCGTGCTCTCGGCGGTGAGCAGGAGCTTGTGGCGGCGCATTATGTCGATCCCCTGCCGGACCGAGTCCGGTCCCTTCCGTGCTGGCTTCACGTTATGCCCCAATCGAAAGAGCTCCTCGATACTCTTCGGCTCGGCGCTGTCTGCGATGATGGTTTGCACGTCGAGCTTGTTCAGCTCCTCGGAGATGTCCGGGTTCGTGAGTCCGGTCGAGTACAGTCGCTCGTGAAGTATGAGCGTGTGGCCGTCCTGATATACATCGATGACGGCGGTGGGGTCGTTGGTGAAGCCAAAGTCTAGGCCCGTCCCGATGCGCTTGCCGGCTATCTCTCCTACCTCCCAATGGAAGACGGCGGCCTGGTTGACTCCCCTTTCTCCGAGGCCGTAGATGCGCCAATAGTTCGGGTCCGCATCCTTGAGGCGTTCAATCTCTGCGATGGTGGCCCGGTCGAGGTAGGGGTTATCCTTGTACGTCGTCCGAAAGAATGAAGCGTCTTCCCTCGGTATGACCTCCTCGTAGATCCAGTGGTATTCGTCGGAGGGGTTGAAGTCGATGATGACCTTCCCCGTAGTCCGCAGGAGTAGCTGCCGCCAATCTTCGAGGCTCAATTCATTAGCCTCGTTCACGAATAGGATTTGCCTCTTCCGGCCTCGGACCTTTTGGGGTTGGTCCACGCTGATGAACTCGACGAGGTTGCCCCAGAGGATGTACGTCGCCTCGCTCTTGTTGTGCTGGTCTACGTTGTATGCGTCCTCCTTTTCTAGGATGGAGAAGAAGTCCCGCATCGCCGTCGCCCTCAGCGCCGGGAATGTCTTCCGGGCTATGGTGATGACCGCCCCAGCGTTCTCATTCTCATAGCACAGTTCTACGAGGCTCTGAAGTATCGAGTACGTCTTGCCCGATCGGGTTCCGCCCTGGTGTACTTGGATGCGGGAGGCGCACCCCTTGACGTGGTAGTACGTGGCGGGCTGCTTCACGCAACGTCCGGAATCCTTGCCCAATGTGTCGGGGGGCCATCGAAATCGGCGTCCTCAATTTCCCAGATGCCTTCCGGGTCGTGCTTCATGCAGAAGAATATAACGGCCGAATGCCACGAAGCCTCCTCCGGCTCGTCAGCTTTGCAGACCAAATAGAAGCCTTCGAGTTCAGGCCGCGTGTCGAATGTGTTCCAAGTCATGTTGTGAATTTACGATACGTCCGCGTTGTCATCGGTGAACCAGGACAGCGGCTTCTTCTCTGCGACGGCTATCTCCTGACGCTCCACGTACCCGCGCTCCTTGCCCTTGGTCTTGAGGTAGAAAATCGTGGCCGCGGGGTTGCCGTCCTTTATCAGCTTGTGAAGATGTGACTCGGCGAAGTCGAGGGCCACGTCGCCTATCTCGCTCACCGCCTTCTTGTATTCGGGATCTTCGAGCCAGTTGTAATGCGTCTGCCGGGAGATGCCCACCGTCTTGCACGCGGTAGAGACAATACCGAGCGACCGCTCCAGGGCTTGCACCATCGCCTTTTTTTGTGCGTCCATTTGCGTCTACTTCTCCGACTGATTGATACATACGGCCACCCTCTGCACCATATCGGGAAACTCCCTCTTCGAGGTGTCGTCTGCTATGCAGCGGGCTATGAATTCGCTTTTACTCTCGCCCTCTTTTTTTTCGGGTAGTGGCATTATCCTCTGGGGTCGTATTGGGCGTCTCCGGTACTTTCAAAGACGGGGGTGACGCTTAGGCTGTATGTGGCGTGTTCGTACCTCATAGCCTTCTTTTTCGTCCGTGGGGTGGAGATGTGGCGCCTCAACATTAGCTCGGCGTGTTTCCTGCTGGAAACGTACCATACCTCTCTTTCGTCCAATTCGGGGCAGGTAAATACCGCCTTGTAAATCTCAGCCATGCAGGGCTAAATATAGCAGGATTGCCAGCACCCCCATATAACCGTAGAAGGTGGCGCGGTATGCGTATTGCTTACTCATGGATCTTTCCCTTGTAGTGCTGTATGATGCGTTCTGTTTCATGCTTGTAGTATTCCTTGAAGGTCCCGGTCGGGTCTTGCATCCACACCTTATACAGGACGTTCCGTAGGCGTTGGCTTTGACTCTTAGGTTCGTCGTATAGGTCCAGCTCCACCGCGTCCAATTCATCGACCTCATCGCGGTTCATCTTCTCCTCCCCCCGGAAGTACAGAATCCCGAACGTATCAACGAGGCGATCTATGTCCGCTATCTCTCCGGAGGTCTTCTCCTGGGTAATGAAGCGGAGGGAAACGGTGCGGTCCTTCCTGCGTTGGTACCCGTCAAGCTGGCCGGCGGTTATGATTTTCACAGTTTGCCCTCTTCGCGCATTATCTTTTCGGCCCACCGCTTCCCGGCCAGACCTCCCCATAGAAGGTACGAAATAGTTCCGCAAGCCTGCGTATCTGACTCGTCGTAATACTCCTCCGCGCGGGAAAGATATGAATACATCCGCTGTACGGTATCGAAGGAGACCGCTTGCCCTTGGGCTAGCTGTTGGGCGCGGACCTTCCCGACTTGGGTGGCGCACTTATTGCCGACCTTCTCATTTAGTTCGATGCCCTTCTTCGCGTTGTTCGATACTGCGTCGGGGTAGTCGCTCCAGGTTTTAAGGTTTACACGTATACTCATAGGCTCGTTGTAGTTTCTCGACCATGCTTTTGTTCTTTCCGGTACAGTTGCAGGGCCTTTCGTTGGCGTTGAAGGTGCGATTGAAGATGCCGTAGATATCGCGCCACTGGGCACGCGATAGGCGGGTTCCCGATTTCTTGGAATACTCGATGGACGGGAGCAGCTCCTCGTAAGCCGTTACGTCCTCCTCGGACATCTCGACATTCCTACCGGGGAAGATGGCGTTCAGTTTCGCGCGGCGTTCCTCACACCCGCAGTCCTTCACGACGGCTTTCACGGCTTTATCTATCCCCGTCGCCTTCGTGAACTGCGCGATCCTGTCGCCGAGTCCCTTGGAGTTGTTTTCTGACACGTCGAATTGTGGTGTAAAGGGTATGTCGGGAGATGCCCGTCGACTCCGCGAAGGAATCGAGGGTGTGTCCATCCTCGAAATATATCGCAAAGACCTCCGCATCGAACCAGGGGAGGTCGGCGAGGCGTTCTTCGATGTGGGTCAGGAGCTCGTCGCGGTGTGCCGCTACCCCGTCCCCGTCCCACCAGTCGACGATATGGTGAGCGAACTTCCTGCGGCGCTCTAAATCCTTTCGCCATTTGTAATGATATCGGGAGGTCTTCGAGTTGTAGTTGTTGACCATGACCCGCAGCGCCCAATACTTCAGCTGGTTCCTTTCGAGCAGGCCGTCGATGGTTTCGTCTTTCGTTTGGTAGAGCTGTAGGATAACCTCGTGCAGCAGGTCCGGCCCGTCCTTCCCTGCGATCCTATAAGCGGCTTGCAGGAGGTCGTCGTAATTGCGCTCAAGGTATCCGTCCAGGGTCATAGCTTCCGGAGGCGTCGGTTGTAGACATCGATGAGGGCCTCCAGTTCCTCGACGCTGTATTTCCTTGTCGTGTTGCTTAGGGCTTCGATTTCCATCGCCGTTCCTTCCCCATATTCGGCGTCCAGGTTGCGGGCGAATCTGTACTGCTCCCCGCTCCGGAATCCGTTGCAGCTCTTACACTGGCATTTTACATTCCTCTCGTCCCATCGGGTCGAGAACTTGGCCCGGCTTTGGAAGTGTCCCGCGTCGACGGTCTTCCAATGCTTCCACACCCCGCACGTAAAGCACTGCACGTACCCCCTATGGTCTGCGTCCTTGCTCCGTACCCATTGGGAGAAGACCCGATCGAGGCGGGCGATGAGTTTCTTTCGGGTCATACGAACAGGCCTAGGCACGCGAGTAGAAATACGACGAGATTGAACAGGCGCACCTGGTGCTCTTGGTAATACTCCGCGCCGATTTGCGCGAAGGTGAGAATTGCGATTGCGAGGAGTATGCCGGGGGTCATTTCGGTTTGATCTCGCCGAGTTCGATGAGGTCCTCGACGGTCAACAAGATAGCCTTCCGGGGTTGTTCGCGGTTATACCCTCTCTGGTACGGGTCAAATTCCGGACGATGCTGACGCTCCAAAATTGTCTCCGCTCGCATCTCCTCCCACTTCCGGCAGCACGTCATAAGCTCCCCCAGCTTCAGCCGCCCGTACATGGGTCCGAACTTGTCGCGCTTGATGTACTCGAATACGAGCTTGAACTCTTCGAGGCGGAAGGCGGGGAATTCTTCCATTAGGGCGCGGGCCGTCTCCTTCATTTCCTCGTCGTCCTGGATGGTCTTGGTCGCATCGACGAACTTGATCAGCTTCCCCAGCTCCAAAAAAAACCACGCCCGAACCTGCTGCGGGTGAAGTCGCAGGGCCGTGCGGATGTTTGTACCCCCCTCCCACGCATTTTGAGGGGTCAAATTTCGACTTTCTCCCTTCAGGAGGGCCACACTACTAACCGTTAGCGATGAAGTCCTTGAGGCCGTCGGGAGTGAATCCCTTTGGATTAAATCCTTTTCGTCTGTCATTGCTCTGTCTGTTTCTTTCATTCGATAGCCACTGCCGGGCCTTGGGTTTCCACTTCGCAATCGGGGTGCCGTTGACCATCCACCCGTTCGCCTCGTAGTAATTGTAGAACGCTGGGCCGAGGTCGGGCGCAAGATCGGCCCCGCCAATATCTACCAAATACTCCACGACCTCCTCCTCGGTTGGTCTCTGGTATTCCAAATCCTCGCGCGCGTTTGTTTTCTCTTCTGTTTTATTGTTTCTATAAGTACTGATGTCCTTTTGGGTCATCACGTGGTGTCCCTTTTGGTCGTCAGCTATTGTACCTTTTGTCCCCCTGATTTCCCTTTCGTCCATTAGGCAATATGTATACACCGGGTCGAACCCATTTCGCTCCCGGCTCAACACCTCCAAATCGACCAGCTTACGCAACGCCGCGCGGATCTGTTTGTGAGAAAGAAACGGAAGATACTCGCCCATCTTGGCCACGGTTTGAGTGACGCAGGGGCGCCCGGTTTCGTGCTCGTTCCTTTCAATCCAATACTTGAGATGGGAAAGAACGGCAGCGGCTGGGAGACCATACCGCTGCGCGTCCTCTACTTCAAACCAATACTTCATGGCCCAAAGATGCCATCGGGATCAAGTTTCTTCAGGGCAAATTTGACCTGCCGTATCTCCCTGTCGTATTGCAAGACCTGTCGATTATTCAGTCCGTTCTTGGCTCTCCCCTTGTAGAGGTTGCGCCGGAACTCCTGGAGAAACATGATCCGCGTGACGCGCTCCTCGTGGGGTATGTCAGTCCTCATCGTCGACGTATTCACAATGTTCTTTGCACTCCGGGCAGATACCCACGTCTTCGCTGGTCAGGACCGGGGCGGCCCCACAGCAGTCGCTTACTCGTTCATCCATTCGTTGAAAGCTGCTTCGTATTTCTTGGCCAGCATAATGACGTCCTTAACCAGCACCTCGTGCGGGGTAGAAAACTCCTTGTGCTTGTATTGATTGGCCCACGCCATGCCCGCCAACTTCAGGCACATCCCGCGAATAATTTGCTTGTCCTTCTGCGGGTTCGCGGCTGGGAAGCCTCCGGGGATAGGCGGGTTCTTTGAGATCTTGAGCTTCTTGCCGTACTGGTTCTCCCGTTGTACCTCATAGTAAACCTCGTCGCCCACCTTGTACGGAGGCTCGGCGGTCTTGCTGTTGGCCTCTCCTACCGTCCCGTCTGCGAAGGCTATCTCGAAGGTGTACATGGTCCCGAACTTGCCTTGCCAATCCCCTTTCCCTTGGATGGATTCAATCTGCGCTTGTACCATAGGTCTTCGGGTCTTTGAGGTCAATACTCAAGGCCTCGCATATTTGGCCCAACTCGCCCACGGAGAACAGTCCGGGGTCTTTCAGCTTGCGGTTGATGGTAGCAGCGTGAACGCCCAGCTCATCGGCCAGGTGTTTCTGCGTCTTCTTCTGCACCGCCATCTCTGCGACGATAGCACGGTTCACCGCGGCGAACCACTCTCTGTATCTTGTCATCGTTTTGTGTTTTGACCCTCCAAAGATATGACAGAAATTTGCAGGATTGCAAAACTTGTCTATATATTTGCCCCATGCAACACACAAGCACTCCCCTATTTGATGAGGTCATACAGATGGCGACTCCCGATTGTATCAGGAAGCGCGATATGACCCTGGTCCGCAAGCTCAAGAACTTGCAGGAGTACACCGAGCGCATCGAGAAACTCCTCGACGATGCTATGTCCACACTCGAAGACGCTACCAAATGACCGCAGAACAGCAAATGATGCACCTCAATCACAAGATTGGAAGGGACGAGGCCGTCCTCGATTGCATGAACGCCATTGAAGCGATGCAGGAACAACTGTATAAAGACATCGAGTCCCGGAAGTTCGATATCGACGGGGCAAGAATTCAAGGGTACGACCTTGAGAAAGATCCAGTCGTTATGCAGCTCCGCGCTCAGATTCATATCCTCTACGTCATGCACAAAGAATTCGTTTCGCTATGATTCTCTACGATAAGATGGAGGTCGATACGTGGGAGCAGATGCGGTGCATATGGCGGCGGCTATGGGATACCAGAGGTCTGCACCCAATCAACCGCCCGGCCCCTACCGGATACGGACAGGCCCCGGAGGTACTAACCGAAAAGGTCCAAGGTGACGGGTTCGTGATGTACCCCGACGGGTATAGGGAACCGAACCACACAATCAGCAGCGGCCAGAGTCCCCTCTACGGAAACAGCTACTGCGGAATCTTAAACTCATTCTGATGGAATTTTTCGATATGATAAAGAGCCAGTACGGGAGCGTGCAGGCCTGCGCTAAGAAGCTCGGCGTAAACAAAGAGCAGCTAATGCGACAGATCAAAACAGGCGACGGGCGGGTACTGGATGCCATCGCCGATAACTGCCGCCTCTCCCGCATCGAAGTGCGGTGGGAGTTTAGATACCACAAAGAGAACACATGACCTATCAGCAATTCATACAAAGCAAACAGGCAAAGACGTCCGCGGTAGGATTTGAACCCGAAGACCTCAATCGCCACCTGTTCCCGTTTCAAAAGGAGATCGTGCAGCGGGCGTGTCGGCGTGGCAAGTATGCCATCTTCGCCGACTGCGGCCTCGGAAAGACCCTCATGCAGCTAGAATGGGCGCATCAGGTGGCCAAAGAAACCGGAGGCACCGTGCTCATTTTATGCCCGCTTGCAGTAGCGGCGCAAACGGTCAGCGAAGGAGAGAAGTTTGGAATTCACGTAAACCAATGGCCCACGAATGGAGCCGTCGTAATTACCAATTATGAGAGCTTCCATAAGGTCGATCTCGATGGGGTGACGGGCGTGGTTCTAGATGAGTCTTCAATCCTGAAAAACTTCATGGGCAGGATGAAGCAATCCATCTTGGAGCGGTGCCAGGGCATACCCTATAAATTGGCTTGCACGGCTACCCCAAGCCCAAACGATCCAATCGAATTGGGCAACCATTCTGAGTTTCTGGATGTGCTCTCCCGCAATGAGATGAGTGCAACGTACTTTATCCATGACGGGGGCAGCACTCAAAAGTGGAGACTTAAAGGCCACGCGGAGAAGTCATTTTATAAATGGGTCGGGACGTGGTCCTCAGTTATTCGGAAGCCTTCGGACTTGGGATATGAGGACTCCGACCATGAGCTACCGCCCCTGCATTTCCACAGCAAAGAAATCGAAACGGAACAAAGGGACCACGGGATGCTGTTTAATGAGGTGGCCGTAAGTGCAACGAATTTTAATGCCGAACTACGGCTTACCAAAGTTCCACGCATGGAGACGGCCGCGGAGATAGTGAACGCCTCCGATGAGCCCTTCATCGTTTGGGTCCGGCAGAATGAGGAGGCCAAATTTATCTTGAACCTAATTCCGGATGCGGTAGAGGTTCACGGTAGCCAATCGCCCGAAGAAAAGGAGAGCGCGTTTCTAGCCTTTAAGGGCGGCAAGTTTCGGGTGCTAGTTACGAAGACCAAGATCGCCCAGTTCGGACTCAACTTCCAGCACTGCCCGAATCAGATATTCGCCTCTCTCGATTTCAGCTTCGAGGGGTTGTATCAGGCTATCCGCCGCTCGTATCGCTTCGGCCAAAAGAAAGAGGTGAACATCTACATCATCTCCACCGACACGATGGAGAACGTGATCCAATCCATAAACCGCAAACAAGCACAATTTGACACTATGAACGAAGCCATGACCACGACAATAAACTCCGAAGAAAGTATCGAAGACGTGGAATACAACATCGAAGACGTCGTAAATGAGGACTATACTATACGCCGCGGCGATTGCGTAGAACTCATTCGCAGCGTACCCGACGATAGCGTTGGATTCAGTGTCTTCTCCCCTCCGTTTGCGGACCTGTACACATACTCCGATTATGCCGAGGATATGGGCAACAGCGCGGACTGGCAGGAGTTCCTTGTTCACTTCGACTTTCTCGTCGAGAATCTGTTTCGTGTCCTGCAACCAGGGCGAAACGTGGCCGTGCATTGTATGGACTTGATGGTCAAGAAAGGCGTCGAGGGATACCGAGGATTGCGGGACTTTTCAGGAATGATTCGAGAGGCCTTTGAGAAGCATGGATTCATATACCACTCGCGCGTCACCATTTGGAAGGATCCGGTTATTCAGATGCAGCGAACCAAGGCCATCGAGCTGCTCCATAAACAGGTAAAGAAGGACTCCACCATGAGCGCCGTTGGGCTTCCGGACTACGTGCTAGTATTCCGCAAGGATGGGGAACGAGAGAATCCGGTGGCCAATACCGACTTGCCCGTGGATTTGTGGCAGAAGTACGCGAGTCCGGTATGGATGGACATTAATCAAACGCATACCCTGCAATACACTACGGCGCGAGATGAGCGCGACGAGAAGCATATATGCCCCTTGCAACTGGATACAATCGAGAGGCTTATCCACCTTTATTCCAACCCTGGAGATACAGTATTGACTCCCTTTATGGGTATTGGGTCGGAGGTGTATCAGGCCTTAAAGATGAACCGACGAGGCTTGGGGTTTGAACTGAAGCCTAGCTACTACGACGTGGCCAAAAAGAATTGCGCTGCCGTACTTAAAGAGCGCGATCAAATAGCCCTTTTTTGAATTGAACACATGAACAAACACGGACACACCTGGACACGCCAAGAGGACGAGCTGCTCATGGCACTCGTAGCCAAACACCACAATCCGAAAGCCCGGCGGCATACTTGGGAAAAAATCTCACCGCACTTTGAGCGCACCGAGCGAAGTATCGCACAGCGGTACTATCATTTGAAGAAGAACCCTAAACAGATGAAGCTCGAGATGCCGCCAAAGGAGCCTATTCAGATGCCCTTTCGGAAGCGTAGCATCACGCGTAAATCATTTTTGTGGGGACTCTATACCGTAGAGCGGGAAGAATAGCTATCTTGACCGAAAGGGCAGGCAAGTGTCCGCAATTTGGTTAAGGTGAAGCCCTCGAAACGTCGGGGGCTTCTTTCTTTATAGCGGGATAGCCCGCGCCCGGATCTTCTTGCTCCGTAGCTCTAGGTCGAGGACGTAGCACCCCAGCGGCTTGGGCGGGGCGCCCCTCATTACGTGCCAGCCTTTCGTGCCGTCTCCGTATTCCTCCTTGTACGTTGGCGTCCTGACGTGCAGGACCTCCTTTAGTTCTTGGGTATGCTTGCTGTTGAGCATCTCTACGACGTGCGTCATAGTGTACGACTCATGTACGTGGCCGCTCCAATAGCAGTCCGCCCCCTGGACAGAAGCCATAGCGCGTTGATTTTGGATAACGCCCTTCGTCACTGGTCCCCCGCCGCCAGATCCGTGGAAGTATTTCATCTTGTAGCTCATCCCGTTGCCGCTTCCGTTGGCTGCCACAAAAGACCACACAACCCACCCCCCATACCCGCCGAGGACGATATCCCCCCCGCGGGCGTTGAGGCCCTCTACAAGCCTCGCAAGGAGGTCCGTCTCGCAGTTCTTGAGGATGGCCGTCTCGTGGTTGCCGTATCCGATTAGGCGGATATGTTCCCGGTAGGGGGCGAACCATTCCACCGCCGTACCTACAAGGTCATCGAGATATGTCGCGGTGTTGTGCTCCTCCCGGATATCGGACTTCATACGCCTGCCGTCGTACCGCCCCTGCATCGCGCAGAACGTGTCTCCGTTTAGGAAGATATCCAGCCCCTCCCGCACCGCGTAGTCCAGGTCCTTCTTCAATCTCACCCGGTCGCACTTGGGGTTGTCCCAATGCAGGTCGGACATAAGGAGGCAGCGGTAATGATCCCCGGCCTCGTACTCTAATTGGTAGACCTGTACGGGTGTCATCGCTCGAACATCGACGCCGTAATCGGAACAATCGAAACGGCGGCCAATGCTACGGCGGGCCACGTCAACCCGTGCCGGATAATCTCCTCACACGCAGTAAGGGCGAGGATACCCCCAATGGAACGCTTGGCGCTCCACCGCTTGAGGTCTCCTTTCGTCTTGAAGATTTCGGTGATGGCCGCCCCCCGCTTGGCCTCGCTCACTTCCTGCGGTCCTTAAAGATGAGGCCGATGAACGTGTCGAGGTACCCGAATATCTGCCGGGGCTTCTCACTGGGGACGAGGTTCAAGACGGCCTTCACCGCGGCCAGCACGATGAAGATCAGTTCTACGTAGTGTTCAACGTACCAAGGTGTCATAGGGTCGAGGATAATGGGGTCGATGGGGTCGACTACTGTGGCGGTCACGGTATCGACGGCGGCGACGATGGTGTCGAGTGTGTCAATCATCTACCCCTCAATATAACCAGAGGCAATTCTGCGCCTTATCAGGATGGCAGTCGACATGGACGAAGGTGTCCGCTACCCCGATACGATTGAATCCAACGTATATCAGGGCCTCGATAATTTTCCACCTGCGGTTGCTAGTCGTGGCCGAAATATCGGCCGCCCATCCGTCAAGGTGTGCGCTGGTTTCGGAGACCTTGTAGCCCCTTCTCTTGAGGTCCTCTTGGTAGGATGGGGTCCGAAAGCCCGACGTTATGCGAAACGGTACCTCGGCGTAGCCTCTGGCCGCATCGAGCTTCTCTAAGAATTCATCCCGCATAAACGCCCCCGATCCGGGCAGGTCGGGAGAGTCGAATTCGTCGAGCGTGAAGTACCTCATCGAATGCCTTGCTGGGCGAGTAGGATCTTTATCTCCTGGACCGCGGCTAGCAGGTCCGTGAGCATTCCCTTGACCTCGGTCTCGGTCTTCTCCAGTGCGATGATGCGGGACTTCAGTTTGTGTACCTCTTGAGTGAGTTTCACGTACACGCCTACAAGCCCCGCAGCAATCGAAAGAATTTCAAAAGCGTCCAGCGTATCCATGCTCTTAGATATACGGACTATTCCTACTGTACGGTAATGTTTCGCGCACTCATACGGGTAACGCTACGAGCGTAGATGGCATCGAGCTCCGCTTCTGTCTTGGCCGAGTCGAAGAAGATGGCCTCGGCAAATTGTGGAGAACCACCAAAACTTGCTGAATTGTAATGCGTGTCTCCGACTCCGAGAGCGCGGGTGCTTGCGTTGCGTCCGGGTCCCGTACCAGTTACAACCGTTGTAGATGTTTGGTCTCCAATATATCCGACGTAATTGTCCGCAGAGTCAATAGAGAGCGCAATAAAATAAAAGTTGCTGGTCATGCTCCCGATAGTTACGTTTCCAATTCCGCCGCGTTCATTCAAATTCAGATTGGTGGAGGCGCTGATATACAAACTCACGCCATCGCTACCCGCTCCGGACTGTGTTAAGGTTCCTCCCAACATAGCATTTTGACTCTGCGTATTAACGACAAAACACATTGTGAAAGTTGACGGCTCCGTTATACTCGTGGCCAGTCCGTCATTTTCGTTTACTATCTCAGCGTAGTTATAGGCGAAAGAGGGGGCGGCACTGTTCTCCGTGAGGTTTGTGGCGATTCCAGTTAGGTCGATATATAGCTGATTACTACGGCCAAAAATCCAATGTCCTATCGCCCCTGATTCCGCCGAGGGATACGGATTGTTCAACCCACTGAAAGCGTTTTCATATCGAGTGCCAAAGGTGCGCAGACTCGCTGCATCGAAGTGCAGGTTGTCGTAGCTGGTCAAAGACGCCGAGCTCACCAAAGCTGTTTGGTAATTGTAAACCGGTGTATTCGTTATTACAGCGCTATTGTTTGCTGTCGTACCATTGCCGCCAACAAGAAGCTCGCCCGTAATAAACGGCGTCTGCTGCGTGGCTTCGTTAATATCCTCGCGGATCTGCTGAATCATCTTGAACAGCGCCGTAGAGTATACCGCTTCGCTGGAAGTCTTGTCGTTTTCGCCTTGATGCCAGAGAATAGCTTTGAAAACCCAAGAGGGGTTTGCGGTCATTAGTGCGTTCGTAGCATCAACGGCGTGCTCATACTCGACATCTCCGGGGTTCCAGTTGTTTTGTAAGAAGCCCGTACCCCCACGCGCGGCGGGAATGAGAACGACGGTATTTCCTGTCTCGTTGACGTAATCGATAGTGAACTGCAAAGCGAGGCCCATATCGCCCGCCTGAGCGTCCCAATGTCCCAACGGCGGCGAGGCCGCGATGGTCGTCGTATCGGTATAGGTCGGGTATCCTGTAGCTTGTGGATATTGCAAGGTTCCGGACGGGTAACCTGTGCCACCGTCAAAGGTCGGGCGGCCTACCATATTTGACTGCCCAACGAGAAGGAATACGTGCGTTCCAATCTCTACCGGGGCACCCGTGCTTATGGTCAAAAAGCTAGTCGTGCCGCTGAACTTTTTTACAATCGAGACGTCCGCCCCGCTAACCTTACCGATGCTCATCAGAAAATGTTGAAGTAGGTGTTCACGTTACTTTCAATGCCGGTACGGTTACTTGTTTGGTCAGTCTCGTACAGGATAATCTCTTGAGCGTTGCCTTCCAGCCTCAGAGTACTAACCGCGCCGACCCTTGTTGCGCCGATAGCGTCGACAGTCATTGCTTGCGCCCCCCCGGTTACTTCATTAGCTCCGTTGTATTCTAGACTTCCGTTGGTGCCGTTACTATTGAAGGCCAAAAAACATTGGTCTGTCAAAGCACCAAGCGCGGTAATATTCAACGTGCCCGAATTGGTAAAAGCGCGGGCGGTTCTGCCGCCCGACTCGCCCGCCGCAGCGAGGCCGACCAAATTGGCTTGACCGATTACACAATTCGCGCTCCCAACGTTCAGAGTCTCCGGCCTACACACAGTAAAAGCACCCTGCACGTCTAGGCTTGTAAAGCCAAGAGTCGGCAAAGGCCCACTGCCAGACCACAGAAATTTTAATGTGGGCTTTTCGTTGCCGGTGCTGCCTTCCTCAAAAACGCTTTGCGTTGTGCCGTCGTAAATTTGCGGCTGGATTGCCGGATTGGTTTGCTGCGCGTGGTTTTGGAGGCCCGTCTGGTCGTACCAATATTCGATAAATCCGTCTGAAGTTCCACAATGCGAAGCGATGTCAGCTACTGCCAGGTCGCCACTACCATCGAAGCCAATATTAGCCGTGGCGTTGTCGCTTGCCCGCCGAACCATCAAAGCCGTGTTAGCGTTATTGTTCAACTGCCGCACGCTATACGCGGCCCCCGCGTTGGGATAGTCAAAGAGGAAACCACTCGTTGGCGCGTCTGGATTAATAGAACCCACCGCCAACGACAGGCCGTCAACCTTTGAGATATTCCCCGACGTAGCCCCGTCAACCTTGGCGATGTTGCCAATATCGACCGCGTTTATCTTCGAGATATCAGGCAATTTCGATCCAGTCTTGAGAGGGTGAGAAGAAGACCTTGTTGTCGGCGAGGCAGTACCCCGCCACCCGCACGAAGTCGCCCTGAGCGCTCGGTTGGGTAGACGTCAAATATCCAGCCGTCACCGTATCGACGTACAGGATATCTCCCGCCGTGCCGGGGTCGTGGCTCAAATAGGCCGTCCCATGCGTCAAGAATCCACTCGTCGCCGCCGTCCCGAGGGCTACCCCCATGAGGCCCTTGGTCGTCGCTTCAGCGTCCGCATCGACAGCGACCCAATCCGTACCGTTCCAAACGTACACCGACCCCTCCGTGAGGCCCGTCGTCGTTCCGAACTTGACGATAGACCCCTCTACCTCTCCGGCTGCGCTGACCGCCGTAGCGCGGCTCCGGTATTCTACCTCGGCACCGTCTCCGGCTCCAATGGTGATAGCTCCGTCGGCGTTGGTAATCTTCACGAAATTACCTGCCGTCAAGGTCGCATTCACGAACTGTCCGGAGGTGGCGTTGTTGATTAGCACCTCGCCCGCGGCAGGGGTGCCGGTGATCGTGACGTCGCTAAGATCGTTTAGGTCGGTAGTGCCAATCTCCACGAAGTCTTGCGACGGCATAAACATTACGCGGTTCCCGTCTAACCGCTGACCCAAAACGCGCAAGATTTCGCCAGTAGTAGTCGGCGCAACCTCGGTCATATCGCCGGAAGTCGAGAGATAGAGAACGTCGCCGGCGGTACTTCCGGGAGGTGTGCCATAGTAGTAGACGCCCGAAAGGAGAACGCCGTCTGCGGTGCCGCTTGTGCCCAGTGCAATTCCTAGGATACCCTTGGACGTACCCTCGGCGCTGTTGTCCGCTGCTACCCAATCATTTTGCAAACCATTCCAATAGTATACATCTCCAGCGGTGAGGGTGTTGCCCGCGTCGCCAACCTTGGCAACCATGCCCTCGAAATCTCCATCGGCAGAGAGGGCCGTGGCACTTACTTCGTATTCGATATTTTGGCCGTCGAGCTTGGTACCCGATCCGCCGCCACCCGTAGCGGCAATCGTTACCGTCGTGGCGTCCTCCGTTATCGTTACGTTCGTTCCCGCCGTGAGGGTCTTATCCTGCGGCACCCCCGAAGAGTCGCCAATCCAGATATTCCCGTCGGGCAAGTTGGGCAGGTCGTTCACCCTTCCCGCTCCCATCACAAGCAGGTCCCCGGAGCCGGCAGCCTTGGCGACCTTGGCGACTTTTTGGATTAAGGCCGTTCCCGTGGGCTTGGTAGCTGT
>Ga0208645_1001888_pt1 | contig 17504 bp, 33 predicted proteins | sample VirMetDEL_Sep_01_FD_184519 | JGI IMG/M metagenome (GOLD analysis project Ga0208645, IMG submission 184519) | Aqueous microbial communities from the Delaware River and Bay under freshwater to marine salinity gradient to study organic matter... | ecosystem: Environmental > Aquatic > Marine >... | reverse complement strand
TAATTCTTCCCATACTTCTGCCCAATATTCAACGGTCAAATCGTCCTTAATTTCATTTCTATTACTTTTATTTTGATACGGAACTCTTCTTCCGACCTCGTATGTAAGTATCAACGCATTCTTAACAGCGATGGATGTACAAAGTATTTCATTACCACAATCCGTATCCTCGTCCATCAATATCATTCTAAATTGATTTACTAGGTCTTCTGCCTTTTCTTTTGGTGTCATATTATTTTAATTTATTCAACTCATTAGTCAACATTTGAATTTTAGATTCTAATCGCTTTCTTTCATTTTTTTTATCCTTTTCTAATTCTGCTATGCGTATTTTTATTTCTTTTTCAATCCAAGCCATCAACTCTGTATCACTAAAAGATAAAAGTTCTTTTGGTATGAATGAAAAATCATTATAGTATAATCTTCAAAAGGTATTTGGTCATTATTAAATATAATGATTTGGTCTGCATCTACTCTAAATGCGTATTCATATAAAAAATACTCAAATTCCATTTCATAATACTTTGAATTATGTCCTAATATATTAAGGTAGATGCCTTTTTCAGATAGTATGTTCTCTTGGTTATGTATTATGTTTAATATTTGCCAAATTCTATATAAGTCTAATGTTTTCATATTATTATAATTTTAATTAGTGGTCAAGGGCAGGATTCGAACCTGCAACTTTGTCGGATAACTCTTTTATAAGCAACGGTTGATGCAATCTCCCGCCACTGTCCTTGCGTTTACCAGTTTCGCCACCTTGACTAATTTATTAATAAATATATTTTCTTACCCTTTACTTTATTAATAGATTTAATCTAAAAATATCTTCATAGTCTTACCTCCATCTTGCATTTGTAGTTCTATAGAATTAAAATCACCTAATGACTTATGTAAAGTTAATAGTCTACCTACCATTTTATCATTTTTAGCATGGTTAATAACCTCAAACCTATTGATAATAGATTCTTTTATTACTTTACCTTCTAAGTGTCTTAATGCTAATCTATATGCACTACTAAACGTATCTTTTGTGCGTTCTTCTTCTTCTTTGCTCTCCCACTGTGCACCTGCATAATAACCATTGCAAACTGTTTCAGCTGTTACATTTTCATAATCAATCAGCTTTTTAGCTTCGTCTACTGCAACTGATAATCCTAAATCGTATCCTTTTAAAAACTCTTCACTGTCGTCTTTAGTGATCCAGTTTTCTAATCTTCTAATTAGTTCTTTCAACATAAGGCTTATAATTTAATGCTTTTCTAAATGCTATAATCCAATCTACAATAGGATACTTATAATAAGCTACTACATCCTGTATAGTATCAGTTGATACGTTATGTTTAACTATATAGTTAGCTAGTTCTGTAGGTGTAGGATACTTATCAAAATGTGATACAATATCATTAAAGTATTTATTCATCTAATAATTTGTTTAATTGTTCTTCTAATCGTTTAATACTACCCCATATTATGGGAGCATCTGGATCTAACATACGTATCTCTCTTACAAGTTCTTGTTGCCTACCTCTGTTTGCAAATCCATACTCTATATCATCAGCTAAGTCTTGTAAGTGTCGTGGAGCATTAACACTAATACGTAAGTCGTAATCATACCACTTAGTCTTCCAATCTATAAACATTATACCTTTAGTTAACTTGTTAAGCAGGTTGTATAATTTATAGTTAACCACTCTTACGACACTCCTGTCGCATCCATAAACGTGTAGGAATCGAAGAAACCAACGTGGACACAATTTAGGTTTAGCTTCATAATCTAAGGCTAATACAAGCGGATATAAAGCTTTAGAATATTCGCCATTGTTGTTTGTTAGGTAGCAACCTAAATACCCATACTTTTCAAACCCAGATGGGAAGAAGATATATCTTAAATTATCTATCATAACTCTATATTACTTTCATTTGTTAATTCATGCAATTTATCTCTTACCTCTTGATAAGTCTTGTATTTTTCTTCTGACATATCATCTGGTGGATACTTAAGAAATCCTCTTAGCCATTGGTCTAAAGAGAATAGACAATAGTGCATAGAAGAAGCATCTAATGCCATTTTAAACTCTTCGTAATCTTCTGGCAACTTGAACGTTAATTTAGCTTTCATATTACTGGTATTACATTATATTCGTTATTAATAATATAGGCTAATGCTCCACCGTCATTGCCTTCGTCATCCATTTGTGGTATTAGTAGTGTACCATTGTCAAGTTCTATAACGATAGGTTTTTTATACCAACCTAGTTTTTCTTGTTCTTTATCTGTAAGATAAGAAACTTTTACTACTTGTTTACCTACTAATACTTCTTGTGCTTGTTTGTGCCAATAATCCATTACTCTTGTTTTTTGTAAGATACATAATATTCTTGTTCTACGTCAATAATAACTTCTTCCATATCTTCTACAACAGGTTTATAATCTGATTTTAGTACGTTACCTGCTAATACTTGTCGTTTAGCATCTTCTTCAGATTCAGCTAGTAATTTATACTTATTGTAGGTATGACTTGTTAGCTTTGTAGATACTATGTATGTCTTTTTATCTACTAACCATTCTAGCAAATCGTCAGCAAAGTATGGACTGTCGCTTTTAAGGTTATCAAAAGAATATAAATCATCAAATTCGTCAAAATAAACATACTTTTCATTTGATTTATAGTATCCATTTTCAACTAGTTTAACTATATCATATACAGTTTTGCATTTAGAGTTAAAACTGGAAACTTTATTAAAAAACTCTTCATTATTATAATATATCATATCACCTTTTTTATCAGTTGCAATACAATATTCATCCCATAGAGCAATAGTTTCTTCAATTGATAAACTGTTTAGCACATCATTTATATGCCGTCCTTTATTCTTATTTAGTTTTTTTATAAATTTTTTTTTATTCATGTTACCAACTTGCGTTATAAATATAATCTACTTCTTCACTGTCTTCTTTACTAATAATATCTTCAAAAGTATTAATACTTTCTTCTAAATCATGCCAATAATATTCGTCTATATTCTTACTGCCAAAGAATAACCCTGCTGTTGGAGGTAGTTTACTAGAATCTTTAGTATCTCTAACTTCTTTTAACAGCGTTAGTATGTCGCACAAGTCATCATAACTTAAATAAATGTCTTGGCAAGTGTCTTCGCCATCTGCATAATTGTCTACTATATAACCATGTAGAGCGTTAAACTTACGCCAATAGGCAACTTGTGTTGTTACGTATGTAGGGTTATCAAAGCCTAGTAATACTTTATTATTCTTTACAACAGTAACTTGTATTCTAGATTCTTCTGGAGTATGATCCCAGTTTTTAGTATATAATCGTTTATATAAATACATGTCTAGTCCCATTATTAAATGTTTTGTGGAGGGATTGCTCCCTCCGTTATTAACTAATTAAATCTAAATTATCCCATATCGCATCTTCTATCATTTCATCTGTAATGTAGTCAGGCACATCACCATGTACTTTAACTATATCTACAGTTTCTTCTGATGGATAGCCTGGGTCACCATTAGGTAAATAATCTTTACCTGGGTCATAATAATATTTAAAACTAACTGTAACATCAACATAATCATCTTTATAGGGTACACCTATAGTTACTGTGTGTTGCATAATCTACAAATTGGAAATTGGTTAATGAATCTATGTGCCTTTTGTACGATGTTGTTGTTTAATAACCATTGATACATACCTGTATTCTCTGAGTAGTCTTTTATAGCTATTTCATCTTGTTGTAAGTCAGGTATCCATGCTGTAGCTATTGCTACTAACTCGTTATCGTTTTTATCTACAAGTGTTATAGCAGTACCACCTCTATTATAGTTATCAAACTGCACATCAACGTTGTAATCTAAATATTTCATAATAAACTTTTAATATGATTATCTCCATACATATCCATAGTAAGAAACCTACTTGTATCTTTTAAATACAAGCCATTCTTATCATAGTATAACTTTCCTATCTTGATGATAACGTGGTCATTATCATACAAAATAACCCCACCAAACTTATCTTGTAGATGTAAGGCTACAAAATAACAGTTTGGCAGGGTAGGCATAGTGCGTATGTATGAAACTATTAATGTTGATTTAACTCCCACCTTGCTTTCTTACCAGATAAGAATTGTGTAATAAGCTCGTCAGTATTTTCTAATTTAGACTTGAGAGTTTTAAGTTGTCTACTCCACTCGGAGTTAAACTCTTCTATTAGTCTTTCTTTAGCAATCTGCTTTAGCTCTTTAAAACTTCTAAGTTCATCACCCCATCTAAATATAAGATACTTCTTTTCTTCATTAGCTACAAAATTAGTCTTACATCCTTCTGGTAATGATTGTAAAGCTTCTTTTTCTGAACTATAGATATAATCTGTAGACTTACTTTCATTGTTTTCGTAATAATACAGCTTATATTTAATACGATAACCAACACAAATAGGATCTGGCGTTTTATCGTCATACCATATCTCAATCCTGTTAAAGTAGTTTTCATTCTTACAAAACTTAATCTGCTTTAACCCTTCTAAAGGTATAGGTGTGTGATTATATTTAGATAATTCTAATCTTACAGGACATAATGTATCAAACACATTAGTCATTGCAGTATTCATAAATGGATAAGGACAAGGACTTTTAGACCCTTCTAAAAAATTACTTTGGTTATCCAGTTGTAATTCTTTAGCTAACTCTAACCATTCGTCTGTCTTTTCAAATATGACATCATTAAATTCTTGTTGATAATATGTTTCAAACTGGCTCATATAATAAATGTTTTAGTGATAATTTATAAATATTGTGTAACTTTTCTACTATTTGTTGGTCTGCTAAATCTCTTGTATGGTAGTTATAGTTTAATACAGTCGCTATAGTCAAGTCAAGCAAATTAGCTATACAAGACGAGTATATACCTATATATGTATATAAAATATATATTGCGTATCTTTGAGCTTCTCTTTTACGTCTTTTCTCAGTAGAAAATTTAGTATCAGACAACAAATTGTAACATTGAAAATAATAGTAATCATACAATATCTTTAAAAATTTACTATCCATGGTTAAGAAAGTTGAAATTTTTACTAAGCAATTAATATTGTTTCTATCTGCTATAACTCCTGCGTTTTTAGTAATATGTATTCTTACAATAGGTGTATTTAATGGCTATTTAGAAACTATACACTATACAGAAGTAATAGGTAAATTATCTTGGATACCTGGTACTATGTTTGCAGGTCTAAGATTTGCGTCAGGACTGGGTGGTGTAAAGATGTTTATGGCATCTGATAGAATACGTGGAGGCTTCTTTGTCTTTATAAGTGTTATGCTTACAGTATGGGTATCTACCCATTCTAAACAGATGGCATCATCTATCGCACTAACAGAACTGCAATATAACAACGCCTTATGGTTTGTAAGGACATCATTATGGACAGGACTGTTAGGCGAATTAATGATGGCTGCCTATATGACAGCAAAGCGTAAAAGACAACCTAGAGTGTAATTATTGTTTGGTTACATACCATAGATATAAAGTCTATCTTCTTACCTATGTAAAACTTACTACCTTTTAATACTATATACGTATTAGGGTATTTCCAGTTTAAGAACTTAGATATTAAGATAGCATCGTCTTCTATACCTTCTATTATTGCTGCACCGTTTATACCTAGTCTATATTCATCGTAATCTGTAAAGTTTTGGTTCATAAACTTACGCAACATATAGTCTGTAACCTTAAATTCATCTACAAACTCACTTAATGTGGATACTACTATCATTTATTAAATCTTTAATATCTGTATAAGCAAGTTCAAACTCATGAAATGAAGATTGTCCACTTTCTATCTCGTCATAAGCTAATGTAACATACTCTTCAATTTGGTCTGATAAATCTGGATATTCCTTTAGCCAGACCTCTACTTGTTCTAAAAATGTTTTTTCATCCATTTGTTTAATATTTCTTTGTTTAAATCTAAAGGCAAGTCTAACTCCCTATCGTCATCTACTTCAATAGTAGTGCCAAAATACTCATTTAGTTTTGATTCAAACGTCTTTCTATAGTCTGGATGTTTAGTCAATACACCATAAACGTGACTAATCTCTGTTTTACTTTTGTTTTTAATAAACAACTGTTTTAGTTGTGCATCTGTATACATCAAGCTATATTTAGACTCTAAAAACATATCATAACTACTTAGAAAAGCATCTGGTATCTTTAATACCACACAATGATAGCGACCTACCTCGTAAGCATAATCGTCAATATAAAAGTGCATCGTCCTTACATAGTCTAAATAACGCAATAGGTTCTGTCTGCTTTTAACAGCATCTACATATTTATTATCTACATAGCTACCGTTTATGTCATAGACAAAATATAGAAATCCGTAACTATCTTTGCCTTTGGCATATTCATAACAAACATCTCCTATTGCGCTGCAAATTAAACTGGGTCTGACTTTCTTGTATATTATTTTGAACGTATTACTATAGCTATTTAAGATAGGTATAAGATATTTAGCACTTTTATTGTGGTAAAACTGACCTAACTTAAATTCTATCATGCGAATAGTTTATGTGCTTTTAAAATAATATCTGGTGCTTGTAGTGCGTCTGTCTTACGAGATACACTAGCAGTTAAAGCTTGATAAATATCATACTTAGTATAAGCCTTACTTGGATTATAGTAGATATTCTCAATACCTTTATGGTCGCCTGGTACTTGTAATAACCTTAACATATTAATAAAGTTATTAACTAATCCGCTATTTTCTTTAGCTACAATTCTTCTACTTAATGTACCTAACAACAAGTTCAAATCATCTTCTCTATACGTAGTCTCTGTCATATCTTGTAGAATATTAACATACTGCTCTTTCTCAGTTGCAATATTCTCTAGATATGTAGGAACACACGAATATAACGCATCAAAATCACTATCGTTAAAGTGTCTTTTAGTTATGTGCGATGCTCCAAATATACACATATTTAAACATGCACGTCTTTTATAACCACTATAAACTTTAGCTACAGGATTCTGAACATCAAGCGCATAGATAAAGCCAATAACCTTATCATACTGGTCTTCTTGTGTTAGCTGTAAAGAATCATCAAGTACAGCTTCAAATGCTACTCTCTCATAAGTGTCATACGACTCCTTTACATTCTCTATACCATAAGCATCCTTCTCAAAGTCTATAGCTTGACCTTTAGGCGTCTTAGCTCTGATAACATACTCTTTAGTAAATGGCTTTACAGCTTGAATAAACGGTTTTAAGATCTCTCTAGCAGGTTGAAATACTGCTTGACCTCTCTTTAAACTGTGACTATTAGCTAACTGCTCTTTAGTGATTTCCAAGTATTCCATTGATTAGTTTTTGATTATTAAAATAATTAGACATAATTGCATCTGTATCATCTGGCTCATATACAACAGGTATATCAACAATACTAATTAATTCAGTTGTACCATTAATATATTCTTGTTTAAGAGCTTCATAAAGCTTAGTTAAAGTCTGATGCACGACTTTCTTTTCTGCTTGTTTAGCTATATCTATAGCTATATCAAGCTTCTTCATTGTTCTGATGTAGTAATTCAAGTCCATAACTTTAATAGTTTAACACCTTCTTCTTCTGGATTCATAAGCTTATCAAACGCATCTCTATAACCATAAATATCATACTCTGCTTTCCATTCGTTGTGTGGAGTATATACAGTATTATAGATAGCTTTTGCACCCCACTCGCCTATATACAAATCTTCTTCTGATAATACGTAAGTACCTGCTTGATTGTCGCCTACTACGATAAACATAAAAGGTTCGATTGGCTTCTCAGGATATTTAAGCGTTAATAAAGTATTATAAAATGCAGCTTGAATGTCATACCTAAATCTCTTAGCTGACTTTTCAAAGTTATCGCTTGTATACTTAATATCTATAGGTTGAATAGTATCTCCTATAAATACTATATCAAGCATACCTTTACAAAAAAAGTCTTTGTTGTTATGCCTAACGTCTTGATACAGCTCTAACTGATTATATCTATCACCTTGTAGTTTAAGTTCATTAAGCTGCTGCATAACTTTAAGAGCTAATAGATTAGCTTGAGTATACTGCTCATGACTAATAATAGTCTTACCTACACTTGCTATCTTCTGGTTAATGTAGTTTGTGTGAGAAGTTACCTTCTCTACTTTCTTCTCCATTGACCACGCTCTATTACCTATGTAATTAAGCTCTTCAATAGCACGTTCATAAGACCTGTCTTCATAAGTAAATGCTAAATCGATAATAGCTTTTATAGTATCTGATGGCATTTCTTCGTTACTCAATACAAAATAAGTATCTCTAAACTTATCTTCTTGTGTAACAAGCATGTCTATCATACTACCCATAGTCATACCACTACTTTCTTTCTTCTCGCTGTGTCCATATAACACACGTTTAAGATAAGTTTGACTAATAGCATCTACGTCCAAATACGACATGTAATTCCGTTTTTGATTAAGTAATTAATTCCATCCTTATTCCTGTATTGCTCTGCGTATATTACTTCTGTAATACCTGCTTGTATAATACAAGCTGCACAATGCACACAAGGAGAATGTGTACAATATAAAGTACAACCTGTAAGGTCTTGCTTGCTGAATAATATAGCGTTTAATTCAGCGTGTAAAACATAAGGATAGGTTGCACCATCTTCACATTCATTATCAGTATTTATAGCTGTTCCATTATAGCCAGTACTAACAATTCTGTGCAGGGGGTCTAAGATAATACAACCTACCTTAAGTCTCTTACATCTACTACCTTTAGCTATCTGTTTAGCTATTCCTAGATAGTATCTTTGCTTCTTCATCTCTAATATAAGAATCCATAAGCTTATCAAAAGTATCTAAATCCATTGTTACATAGGTATTGACAGCTTTTTCATTTGACTTAACCTTTTTAGTTACCTTAGTAAATAAAAAATTAAACCCTGTCGGCATTTCTTCTAACGGTTTAACATTAATTGTTAGTGAACTAACAGCTTTACTTACCATCTTTTTACACTGTACTTGTATTATCTTAATGTAATCAGGTAAATCAGGTTTAAACCATATATCAATCTTCAAAGCATCTAAAGCAGTACTGAACTGACGAGTTGTACCTATCTCAGCAACTTTAAAATTTTTGTTGTTAGCTGGTATAAGATTAAACTTATCAGCAAACCACTTTACTGTCCACCTTTCAAATGAATGTCCTTGCCTTCTTTGATTAGCCATTTTATTTTCTCTATGTACTGTGCAGCATCTAATAATTCTTCTTGTAGGTGAGTAAGCCAATAATCTAAATCCCCTTTGTTATCAGCTAACGTAGTACCATACTCTTCAAATCCTGCAGCAGCACGTTTAACAATCTTCTCAATAATACTATTTGTAATTGGATCTTTCGTCATACTTTTTATACAAATCTAATAAATCTTCAGCATATATATCAGAATAATGCTCTGCAATGTATTTAAGTTTTTCGTCTTCATCTTCTATTTCTAAAAACTCTTCATCATTATATAACTCGCCTATTACTGTTTGTGGATCGTGCTTAGCAAAATATTCATGATATCTACTTTGTTCTTCGTCTACCAACTCACCGTTATTATAAACTTTATAACCTGCAAAATCCCAACCCACCTCACTAAATTCAATACGTACTTCTATTCCATATTGCTCACTTAACTTTTGTACAAACTGTACACAAGGTCCCCATGCAGTATCAAACGACAATATATCGTCATTGTAATAATATTCGTGTACATCCCATTTCGTACCATACTCATGTATGTTATGGTTATACCAATCAAAGTATTTACCATTTTCTTGCCTGTCTTGTAAATGTGGTATAGGTTCATCTTTATACCACTTTTCTCTATCAGTAACTACTAGATGTTGAAATAAACCAGGTTTATCTTCTAATTCAGAATGTTCTAATAATTTATCATCTAACTCTTTTGTAGTACTTAGTAATTCTATACTGTTGTAACACCAGTTTGGCATGATTCTACATTTAAAAACCAGTCTAACGGTCTGTTAAAACGCTGTTCGTATAGACTAGCTATTTGTTTAAAATAAGATTTAAATTCTAACTTTTTATTGTAGGCAAGCGCAGCAGGATGTACAGAATGAAAGTCTCCTTTAACTGTTTCTCTTGCATGCTTACCTAATGTCCAAATAATCACGTCATCGTCTAGATTGTTTAGTAAGCTTGTACTAAAGTTATTCCACATCTGTATGTCAGAAAGAGGTTGTTGTGGTTGGCAAGTCAAAGATACATTATACAATAATATACCTTGTCGTTCCCAACCTAACAACCTTGAATCAAGGAGACCAGAGTCTCTTCTTACACCATATTCTCCATACAATTTCCAAGTTAATACTTTTAGACTAAATGGCAAATCATTATATGTACGCTTATCAGGCGTAGCAAATGCTAAACCACTACGATCTCTTAAGTTAGGGTAAGGACTTAATCCTACAATAACTACCTTAACTAATTCTGGATTTAGATTTAAACATCTAAATACCATATCGTTGTAATCTACTTGTATATTCTCGTGTGGAACGTAATCTAGCCATGACTTTGGAATGTCATGTAACATACGTCTTTAAATTTGTTTATAAGATGTGGTTGTTTTACCATTATTTCGTCTACGTCAGTACAACCAACATAAACACTTGGGTCAATAAACAACTCTTTACCATTTAACTTATTAGCGACTTTTTTACTACCTTTTATACCTGCTGTATCATTATCATACAAAACATAGACTTCATAATCATCAAATATAGATAAGTCATCTGGTATCATACTCTCTGATTCAAACGAGAATATGTTAATATCAGGAAACAGGTTCTCTAATATCATTAAATCCTTTAACGACTTAGTAATAATACATTTATCTGATTTGATATGCGTATTACCTTTATTTATATGATTCTTATTAATACTACTGTAAGGAAATCTATAGTTACTGTTTGGCTGATACATCTTTGTATTACCTGTAGCTATGTCGACATAAGCGTATAATAAGTTCCTGTTATAAAACACCTTATCATTTAAATAATAATGGTGTACAGCATATACGTTATGTTTTCGTAGTTGATTGCTGTTAATACCACGCTTTAACCAATATTCAGCATCTTGTTTCCTATATGTTGGTTTGTTATCTTTATTAACATAACTAACAAAGTGAAAAGATGGTTTTGCTTTTTTAGACTTTGGTCTTTGTGGTGGAGCAGCAGTATACTTCCTACAAAAAATTAGCCGAGCAGCATCTAACAACCCAATGTTGTTAAGATGTGCTACGGCATGAACGCAAGTGTACTTATTATACTCTGGATAACCAAAATCTGTCATTAATATGACATCATTATACTCTCTTAAATAACAACTAGGATTGTTATCTGACCTTAATGGATTACAAATCATCTCTCCCAACCTAACTGGTTTGCCTATAATATCAGACCAAATACTAAGTTGGTCAAGATATTTAAACACATCCTGATAATTGTATAATCCATTCTTCATTTAGAATGCGTCAAAGTCATTACTAACAGTAGGAGTACTTTCTACTTTTGTCATCTTATCCTTTAGTCGTTGAGCGATAGTAATATTATCTTTAATAGTAAAGAATACATTACCTTTATTCTCCCACAACGCTTTAGGTGGCGTCAAATAACCTCTATTATCATAGTAGCATAGTAACTTACCTTCTACTTGATTATAGTTAGGATTAATTTGCTTTATTAATGCTTCAAAGAAACCAACTACATCAGTAAAGCTTGCTTCCTGAGTTGCAAACTTGGCTTTAGCTTTGTTTACAATGTCATTAAACGCCTGTTGATAAGGACTTGGGTGAAAAGCTGCTACAATACTAATCAAAGCATTGTTAATGTCTGCAGCTACTCTTGCTTCTGCTTGATCCTGAGTTTCGTTAGCAAATGGTTTAGCACTATCTGGTGCAAAGAATCTGCTACGTAAGTTGGAATCACCTTTAGTGTAAACAACATCGAATACAGTACCTTCAAAGTTAGGTGTATTGACTTGCTCAATTCCAAATTTAGTAAGTTTAACACCTTCGTTAATACCTGCTTCAAAAGCAATACCTCCACCTGTAGGAGCGTCAAAATGGTTAAAATTCATGGTTTTTAATTATAATATTCAACAATCTTATCTAATACTAACTGTAAGTCATTATCCATTTCTGGTTCTAGACAATCCATTGGCGATTTAGCAGTAGCATAGCCATCGTTTCTTGTAACAAACTTATACTTGACTTCATTAGTAGTGATGTCAAAGTCTGCTTTTGCTACAAGTACAAATGTAAACAAGCCATCGATATAAATAGCATTGTCTAATAATTTACCTGCTGTTTTAATCTTCATTAGACCATCTTCACCTTTCTCTGTATGAAATGTAAATATAACATTTACATTATCTAAATTTCTAGCTGTATCAATAACGTTAAACATAGCAGCAGCAAGTTCAGTCCACTTTTCGTAGCCTTTCTCATTACTTCTACGCATTACGTCAAAACCCATCAAATAACCTGCGTCATCTATAATAATGTTTTTGAATTTAGTTCCAACATACTTAAGAATCTGAATTACTTGATTAGGATTATCAGCAAACGTCATATTACCGCCTTCTTTAATACCTTCTGTGTATGCTTTAGCATTACGAAAAGGTAAAGGCTTTTTACTTACGTTAATAATGCAAGTCTCCTTTGGATTTAAGTTGCGTAGTGATGTAGACTTGCCTGTACCACTACTACCCATAACTGCGATTAGATTTGTCATCGATAGATTTTAGATTATTAATTAATATTTGTTCCGCATTTATGTCACCTTTATCTAACGAATTAATATACCAAGCATAATACTCTATAATACGTGTTCTATACTGTGGATATTTGTTTAGATATTGGTTGATTAGATTACCCAAGTTCTTCGACTTTGTCATATACTTTCTTCATGTTATCGTTATCTTCTGGTCGTGGCATAGTTACTATGTTAGCACACTTACCATCAAAAAACAAAGGTACTTCTTCACCTACACTACCATAACGTTGTTTGATAATATTCATAATCCTAAAATACTTATCTAATGAGTTTACATCATACTTACCGTATGACTTAATCTCGTATCTTATAGGATTGAATAAACCAAATACATTTATGTACGCTCTACCAGTAGTCTTACTGTCACCTAAACCTTGTAGTTTAGGCTTCATATAGTTGGCATTCTTATTTGTTACCGACTCTTGACTACTATCTTGCTGTTGTATACATAAAACGTTATACTTAAGTAGCTTTGATACGTATAGTCGCATGTGCTGTACTAACTTATCAATAGCCATTTTAAGATTAGCTTCATCACGCTGTGGCATTAACTCACTAACATGGTCTATGATACAAGTAACAAACTCGTCATTGTTAGGTACATATTTATCATAACTTGGGTTGCCATCAATAAAGTCAGCGTCAGTAAGTGCTACACCCTTACTATAAAATGTACCTCTGCTTCTTGCGTAGTTTCTAATCTCTATATAAATACCCCATGAGTTATAAACAGACTCGTAAAATTTAACATACGACTTATACTGGTTAAATATCTGCTCTACTCCTGCTTGTTTTATCTTATCGATATTCTCTTTAGGATACGCAGTAATAAAACTACTAAAGTCTGTAATGTTAGATCTTATTCTTGTGTGTTTATATACTAAGTAGCTGAATAAACCAAAGTCAAATTCTTCTTCTGATTCTTCTAAACCAAAATACAATATTTGCAGATTAATATTATTCTCTATAGCAAACTCTATTGCGTCATATACATACAACTTTTTTGCTAATGTAGTTTTACCTACACTTGAATTTGCTGTAATACAATCTAAACTACCTTTGATAATACCAGGTACAATCTTATTTAGTCTGTCAAGTTTAAATGGTATACACTTAAACTCTTTGTCTATAAACGATTGCCTTTGGCTTTCTATCTTACTAATCATATTAACGTATCTTTTGGTTCATTACCAATATAAGATGTAAATGCTAATGTAGATAGAAATTTGTTTAATTTGACTGGCATATCTACAGTCTTATAATACTCTGCTGTTCTATCAGCTAGTTTAAGAGCATCAAACTCACCTGCAAATGACTTAATAGAATCTACTAAACGATAGTAATTCTCTTTTGTGTCTTCATCGTTTGTAAATATAGCATAGTTTGCTTGGTTGTTGACATGGCCTCTTGTACCAATATCTCTAGCTGATAGGTGCATAAGAAACTTTAGAAAACCATCGCTCTCGTTACTGCTTTTAAACAAAGGTATCTTAAGTTTATACTGACCTTTCTCTATGTCGTGATTACATAAGTTAATACGATATAGTGGTTCAGTATCTGGATTAATAATGTCGCTGTTAATAACAGTATCTAATAATCCAAACTCTTGATACTCGATAGCGAAGCTAAAGAATAAAGCTTCTTGTAAGTCTAGATTCTGAGACTTGATTAAGTCTACTAAATCTTTGTTAATAAACATAAACTGCGTTTTTATATTCTCCGATAATATTATCCACATTTTCTCCATCCTTAGTATCCATAGCTTTAATGATATGAATATTAGGACTTTCGCTTCTCATTGACCTACCCATTCTCTGTACAGTTGATAGCTCTTTACTATCTACACCTATAATCAAAGCACCATCTAGGTTTGTTAAGTTCATACCTTCGTTTAGTACACTACAATTATAGAGACGATCTATCTTACCTTCGTTAAACATATCTACAACTTCTTGATTGTTTTTATTCTTGCTATGTACTCTAGGATAATTGTATTCATAACTGTCAGCTAACTGGTTACATTGGTCTATAGTTGAACAGAATATAATAAATCTACCTTTCAAAGTAGATAATATACTATTAGCTATGTTAGTCTTACAAGTATTGGTAAACATCTTACGTTTACTTGCAAGATTTAGCCATTTGTTCTTTGCTACACGACCAAAACTAAAGTTTCTTTGCTGCACTAACTCGTAGTGCTTAGACTTCCAAAACTCTATGTCATTTGTAATCAATTCGTAGTATTGTTTCTCTGTACATTGAATATTCAATCCTATACCTTTACGGCTTAAATAATTCCATCGCTGATTATAATCAATAGTTACTTCCTGCTTATCTGTTTTTTTCTTTTTTTCATATACGCAGTTAGTATTTACGTCATTTAATCTGTAAGGATGAATGTAGATATTAGGCTCTGGTAGAACCTCATTGTCGATAGCGTCCTGTAATGAAAACTGTACGCTCTTATACTTGCCTAGTTGAGATAGAAGAATCTTCTTCTCATAAGGCACTGTAGCTGATAGATATATAGCTTTATTAAATTTAATATTCTTAAGATATTCTAACCTTGATTCAGTTATTGCGTGTGCTTCATCTAGAATTAAATAATCAAAACTTCTATCTATCTTATGTAACGAGTTGTATGTGCTAAACGTAAATTTCCTATCGTCTACTTGCCATTTTACAATTTCATCTTTCCAATTATTAAGATGCGGCTTTTGTTTATATACGATAAGAGCAGAAGAACCATTAGCACTATCTAACGCTACTTTAGTCTTACCAACACCTGTGCCTAACTCTAATAAGACACAACGGTTGTTACTGATAGCTATACTAGCTTCTGTTTGTATTTGTTCTCTCATAATTATTTAAAAAGGTTATGCGCACCACCTTCGCACAACAAAAATAGCTAATAAACGAGTTATTAATTCATGCCAGTAGTGTAAGGACGCATGTATATCCTTATTTTGACCAATAGTCATTGACTGCACAGTCAACTACCATTGGCACATTTTTTAATATTTGAGCAGCTGCTTGATTCATTAACTCACTCATTTTAACTGCCCATTCATCTGCCATATAATCAGGCACTTCTGTTTGTATCTCGTCATGAACAGTATGAATTAGTTTAATAGGTTTGTCTTTGATATAATCATAGATATAGATTAAAGCAAGTTTAGTCATATCAGCATTACCACCTTGTATTGGATGATTCTTTGATGCACGTTCGATAGCACCTTTACGTTTGTTATCTGCGTGTTTATAATCTTCAAAGAACCTAATCCTACCATAAGGTGGTGGTGTTTTAATTATACCACGTTCTTTACCTCTGTTACCTAATGCTTCTAAAAATCGTTCTACTTTAGGTACAGCTGTAAAAAACTTTTTAATGATAGACTGTGCTTCATCTTCACTAATATCTATAGTGTTAGCGAGTTTGATATGCGACATACCATAAGCAAGACCAAAGTTAAGAGTCTTTTGTACATCTCTGTATTTTATATCTGGTTTAAAAGGTGTAGGTGTCTTAACATCTTTTATGTCTATGTTAAAAGTCATAGCACATAATTCTGAATGTAAGTCTTTACCATCTTTAAACGCATTAACCCATACAGGATCTTGACTAAACTCTGCGATGATTCTTAACTCACAACCACTATAATCGCCACCTACAATTTTATATCCTTGCTCTGGTACAAAACACTCACGCATCATACCACCTATATCTGTTCTTGCAGGTATCTGTTGCATATTAGGATTCTTACAACTGACTCTGCCTGTATCAAGTATCTGCCAAAACTCTGTATGTACTCTATTAGTAACTGGATTAATAAACTCAAACATATTCTCACCAAAGCTATTCTTTAGTTTAGAATACTTATTGTACTCCATTAGCTTATTGACTATGTCATACTTTTTAAAGTTAAGCAACTCTGCTGCACTTGTACTTTGTATGGTACTATCCATGTGTTGAAGAACATCCAACTTTTGAATAGGACTATTCCAATTTACATTAGCAACTTTCTTAGCTGATGTAAACAAGTCTTGATAATACACACAGTATCTTTCAAACACAGGTTCATGACATATAATATCATCAAGGTCTTGCATTACTTTATCTAGATTCTCATCTATTAAGTCAATAACTTTTTGATATTTATCTTTATCTAACTTAATGCCATTATACTCCATAGCAGCAAATGCTAACATAGATTTATTCTCTAAACCTAATACTGTAGTGATGTCTTGGCAATCACCGTTACTCATACCTAATTTAACAAGTCTTTTAATCTGTTTATCTCTTATATCCATTAGGTATTTGACATCATCTGCTGCGTATTGTATAGTTTTTTGGTTTATGTTCTTTCTGTTGATAGTTACTCTAACAGATTTGTCTAGATAGCCATCAGCATAATATTTAGCTAGTCTATCTAACGCATAATAACCTTTAGGTCTTTCACAACCTGCATTAAGCAATCGTTCTGCTAATAGAGTATCATATACGTTATTGATGTCAAGTCCATGTAACCATAAGAACTTAACGTCAAACTTTGCATTATGAAATATCTTAATCTTGTCTGATAAAAACAGGGAGCGTAATCCCTTAA
>Ga0208645_1001887_pt1 | contig 17506 bp, 26 predicted proteins | sample VirMetDEL_Sep_01_FD_184519 | JGI IMG/M metagenome (GOLD analysis project Ga0208645, IMG submission 184519) | Aqueous microbial communities from the Delaware River and Bay under freshwater to marine salinity gradient to study organic matter... | ecosystem: Environmental > Aquatic > Marine >... | reverse complement strand
AAGTTTTGCCGTTATATTCACGCTGCTTTAGTTCACCACTGACACAAACCTTTGTGCCTTTGGTTAGATACTGCGCGACTGCGCTGCGGTGATAGGTGACGTCGAAAAACATTACCCCTTTGTTTTCTCCATAACCATCGTCAACTGCGACAGAAAAGGTTGCAAACTGCCTGCCCTCTTTCTCTTGAACCTGACAGTCACGGGTAAGACGCCCTGCGATTGTACATACTTTCATACCATTAACTCCAATTTACGTTTATCATGCGCCTCGACCATCTGCTCATATTGCGGCTCTGACAAGTCTGGGCTGTTTATTAATTTCTTATACTTCCCCTCTGCTGCCGCAAACTTTTGCGCGTCACAGTTTTCGTAGAAAGTAAGCATTGCATCAATACGATCTTCTAATGACATCCCAATCTTTGGTTCGCCTGTTGGCTTGGGCGCGGCCTCTGATGCCTTAATCGCCGCCTCTTTGCGCTTTACGCCATCCATTTCGTTTGCTGACGCATACTGACCGCCGTGCATACCCATAGACGCCAGTGCGCGTCCGATTGCTGATGTTTCGCAAACCTCTACCGCTGACGTGCGTGTGATCTGTGATGACCCACGAATTTCCTCGGCCAAACCTGAACCGACGACAAAACCATCCTTGTCTTTGACTGTAGCCTTTACCACAACAGTCTGACCGTCGTTGTGAATGATATCAGTGTCGATGCCGTATTCACCACCAAACACCATGCGGAACGCTTCTACGCGCTTTGCAACTTCTGTGTATTGCTTGCCGCCGCGCTGGGTAACGCCGTGGGACTTGTTCAAGTCTGCTACAACGTCCATTGCTTGATGAAACTTGTTAGCCATTTTTATACCCCTTCGTATTCTGCTTTGCGCGAATAGCGACCCGCTTCGTTGTGTTCGTTGTAATCACGACATAGCTGCTGCGCTTGTTCCTCTGTCGCTACCTTTTTTGCAATGTACGTTTTAGGGCCAATGCAAGGCTCCAAACCGTTTGGCCATTCTGGGTTATTGCGCCACCATGTGCGTGTAAAAACATTATACATTATATACCCCCTTTTTTTGCTCTGCGATGCCAGCGTCGATTGCATCATAAATAATATCCCACACTTCTGTCGGAACCATGTCTGACAATTTGTTTGTTGCTGGATCGCTAGAAAGACAAACCTTGTGATTGTACTCGTTCAACGCTTTTGCGACTTTCGCGTGAACAATTATATTCTCTTTGATGTGCATGTTTTTTCCCTTCGTACACAATTTGTACCTTGCGGTGTAAATGAATATATGAGATACGTCAAGAAGAAAATAACCACACGGGGTAAAAAGATGGACTGCCAAAGAGAACATATTCTGACGTTTGATACGTTAAAATGCGAACTAGCAAAACATAACTTGCGTAAAGTCGCACGGGAAACTGAACTGCACTACAACACGGTGTATAGGTTTATGAATACAGAAAAAGACCCTAAGTATTCTACAATGAAAGCCTTGTCAGACTACGTTGAAGGTGTGCTATAAGAAAGAACCGCCCCAGTTGGGACGGCTCTGACGCGAAGGGAAAAAGTTCAGCGTGAACGCAATTCAAATGCTGAACCAAAAATGCCTAAACCAAGCACTTGCCCTTGCTTGGTAACACGGCACAACATATTGGGCAAGGAGTTTTAAAATGTCGCATTACATGACAGCTTTGGCAATGAAGCAAACTGGTTTGAAGCCAGCGACAAAGATTGTGCTGTACTGGCTGGCCGATCATCACAATGGCGAAACAGGCAAATGCTTTCCTAGCATAAACCGCTTGGCAGAACTTAGCGAAATGTCACGTCGCGCTGTAGAGGGTCACTTGGACACCCTAGAAAAGCTAGGTCTGATTACCCGCGTCCAGCAGTATCGTGACACAGGTGGCAAGACTACAAATTCGTACATACTGGGACTTACTGGGACATTATCGGACACTGACGATGCGCAAAATCTGCGTATGGTATGCGAAAAATCTGCGCATGGGGATACGCAAAATCTGCGCATGAATAACCTTGTAAGTAATAACCTTGGAAATAAACCTATATCATCACCTATTGATGATTATGTTGATTATTACTTTGACCAATTATGGGAAGATTATCCACGCAAGGTTGGCAAAGCGCAGGCAAAGAAAGCCTTTAAGACAGCTTCTAAGAAAATAAATTTCTATGACCTATTGCCAAAGTACATGGCATATGTTTTAACCTTAAAGGGTAAAGAAGAACAGTTCATACCGCATCTAGCCACATGGCTTAACGGTGAACGCTGGAACGATGAAGGGAAATAACAATGACTTTTGAAGAACGCATGTCACAAATTCGCAGTGAAATTACAGAGATGCTGGCAACATATGCCATTCCAAAGCACTTAGACACTGAGAACAAGGTACGCCAAGAAATCGAAGGCTTGGCGCGTATGGTGAACCACAAGCTGCCAAACGATACGACTTCAGATCATATTCGCGGTACATTTGAACGCGCCTCTATGAAGCTGAAAAGCGCGCACACGTCACGCACATGGCCAACAGGTAAAGATATTGATGCTGCTGTCACAAAATCTATGACAACATCTTTGTCATCACTGCCTGCGAACAAAGGCCCGTGGAAGCCTGACACACTGGCAATCAACGCGCGCCGCATCAAGGCTGGGGAACCTGTTGGTGAAACGTACATCACTGGCAAACTAGCAGAACGCATGGTTGCGCAGGGTCTAGTCACTGAGGAAGAACTTGCGCCGTATCTTGTGTATTTAGATGCGCACAAACGCAGCATAAACGGTTGATCGTGTGGGCCGCGCTATAGTGTCGGGATACAGCTTGGGTAGAACCAACAAAAACGATGATTGCTACACGGCCCACCGCGACAATTTAGCAAAACAGAAAGCAGAGGCAATGGCAAATAATATAAAGATTGGACGTTTTTTCTTCACTAAGGAAAGCGATTGGGTGCGCAATGTTCGTAGAGCAGATAGTGAAGGGGCGTGGTGTCGCTACGAAGATGTTGAGCCATTACTGGAACGCATCAAAGTATTGGAAAAACAGAAAGCAGAGGTCAAGATGAAATATAAATTAGAACTAAACAAAGATGAGCTAAACCTGATTTCCCAGAAAATTTATGCTGCATGGTTTGAAATTTTTTTCTCTGAAGGTGATGAAATACTCAGCGTAAAAGATGCTGATGAAAAACATATACTAAGCAATATTCTACAAAAAATAAAGGAATTAAAATAGATGGAGTTTTTCACAGCGTTATACATAGAATACTCACTGCGCGGGATTGACATAGAGACATATTTGATTTTGCCAGACTATGAGGCTTGTCAAATAGCGATCCGCGACAACGAAGACATGCACAAATACTTCAACGCAGATAGCGATGTTAATATGTACTGTGTACGCACTGACACGCTATCCAGATCAATTAAACCTATGCTGCGACCAACCACCGATAAATCTTCTTAGTCTTATCCATGCGATCCTCTAGGCCGTGATAACCACCATTTACACGCTTAGTGATACTTTTGATAATACTATCGGTAACACCCTTGTCTGCCATAGCGAACAAACCGTTTCTCTCAAAGAAGAAGATTGCGCTATCCATCGCTAGTTCATCTGCAATTGGCGATGGGTCATCTACCAAGCTGTCACGCCCGATATGCTCTGCAAAGGCCCGTACATTGTCCTTACCCGTCAATTGGATGAAACCCTTGCCAGCGTACTTCCACCCATCTCCTGAAGCCTCTGAGCCGTTCCCCATGCGTCCTGAGTAAACTTTATTTGCCAGCTTCTCTGGGTTACGCGCATATGGCTCTGCATCCACCTCTGACTTAAACCGTGAGGGCCATACACGGCACATTGTTTCCGCGCGGTAATTCAGGTTTTCTTCGGAGATCATAAAGTTGCCGCTTTCGTGAGCCGCCTGACCAAGCAAGTGTGCGCCACGATTGGCATTCAATCCGTAATGCTCCGCAATGGCACGGGCTGTATTCGGCCCAAACGCGCCATCAGGCGTTACCCCGCATGTCTTTTGCAGCATCTTTAGTGCGTCACCTCTAGCCATTATTTTCTCCCAAAGAATTTAGTTGCAGAGCGCACGGCGAAGCTACTAGCTACGATTACACCCAAAGTGTATTGATACCACTCTGGCATCGTTTCCAGCGCTGCAAACCCCTCTGCAACGGCTGTGCGACCCCATTCGCCCGTAAAGCATAGTATTAAAGGCACTGAAAATAGCAAAACTAAGTATTCGTCCTTCCAACTTGCCTGCGTACCTTGCGCCATAATGCGCTCCCAATCGGCAACAGACGTTTCTTTTGACAGCATGATCTTGGCTTTGGCTTCCGCTTCTGTCAGCTTCAGCTTGGCTTCCGCAGCTTGCTTGTCTGCCTTGCCTTTCAACCAGCCACCCGCCAGTTCAGTCAATGGGCCTATTAGTGCCTGTATCATTTCTTAGCCCCCATGTTGCTAAATCCAAAGTAAGCACCCACCAAAGCGCTCACAGATACCACATAAATGTTTGCTATGTCTGCGATTAGCCCTGCGGCGGTGCTGAGACCCGCTATAGAGGCTCCCAGAATAGCCAAAGGATATAAAACCATCCCAGACAGCGCAAACCACGTCATGCGCCTCTGTGCGTCCCTTTTCGCGTCTGCGTCTTCCATAAGGCGACGACGATCTTCCAGCATGATCTCACGTTCATCAGGATCGATCTTTCCGTTTTTGTTTAGATCGTAGTCCTCTACCATAGTAATGCTCCGCAATCCGTTTGTTTGTGGTGATAATAACGACTTTATTTGCCTGCGTCAAAACAACCCACTGACCCAGCTTATTTTCCACTAACCTCAAGACAAACCACAGTCTGGCTGTTGTGTACCACCAAACCCTCTTTTGCCTTTCTGCGTTCCTGTTCGCATTCTTCGTATGTACTGTATGACGGGCCTATCTGATAATACTTCAATGAAGCTGATGGAATGTACTGTATAAACACAAGTATATACAACATCACCAACGACCCTGCGCTGAACCTATCAACCAAATCACACCGCCCACAATGACAGCACCGACAATTGCAAAGACTGAACCAACGACCCAGCTTAGAATTGCATCTATTGCCTCTTGCTTGCGATATAATTGCTCTTTACGTTCTTTGCGTATTTGGCCCTCTAACCGCACCAACTCCTCCCAGTGCGATGGCCCCCAATAAGCTGAAATATAAGACTTCAATTCTGACCTAAGATGATCTGCCTGCTTTTTTGCGGTAAAAGCCTCTAGCGCCTCTGCCTCTACAGACCCCCGCATTGTTTTCCATAAAGAAGGTTTTTCTTTAGCTTTGCTTTCTAGGTAAGTAATGTCGGACATCGCTGATGCCCACTTAGAAAGCTGCCCAGCGCAATCTTGAATTTCACGCCCCGTAGCGATCATGGACTTTAGACCATTAAATGCCACATTCGCTGCCGAAAGTGCCGCGCCTATGGTTATGGGATCGGGCATTATTTTTGACTGCCGCGTTCATCTATCCTTTGAACGCTCTCACGAATTGCTGACATATCACCCGCAATTCTTGCTAATAGAACCTCTTGCGCATGAACCGATTGCTCTAGCTGATCAATCCGTTGCATATTGCGGTCAATGTCCCGAACCGCTGTTTCAACATCTGACGCAATGCCAGTGATGTATCCAACCAAAAGAATAGTTTGAACAATGATAGCAAAGCCAAAAGACATGGCTTGCAAATTAACCTTGATCGGTGTGGTCATTTTAATATCCGTTAGCAATTAACTTACCAAAGTCGCCTGACATTAATTTCTTTTTAACATATTCTGCGAACTCTTGCGACCCCAGTTTCAAACCGCTTTCGTTCAACCACATTTCAACCACAACAAACGGTATACGACCTGCCAAGCGCATGTCAGACCGAACGTTGTGACCTTCAATGTTGCGCTCTTTATTCCAATCCAAAATGCGCTGAATGTCTTGCTGGCGATTAACAATCACCTTGCCATCTTCAACAGCGTAATTGGTTTTTAGAATAGTATCAGACATTTTTCTTTGGCCTTCCACGTTTTTTAGGCGCTTTCCCGCCTTCCCACGCTTCATTTACATCTGGCGTAGAAGGGTCATCAGCTTTAAGTTTTCCGTCTTTTGTTCGTGCGCGCTTTGGCTCTGCTTTTACTTCCTCTGCAAAACCATTAGCAATCATCGTTTTAGCTTCTGCTGCTGTAACCTCTACCACTTCGCCTTTTTCAGTCTTGCGACCATCAATCCAAGGCTTGCGGTCTGTCGTAATTGTGATTTTCATACCTAACCCCTGTGTGTGTGAAAGGGGGCCGAAGCCCCCAATCTATTAGCTAACGTCTGCGATAACGCCGTGTGCCTTCTCTGATGTGACCTGTAGGCCATATTCAGCAGAGATCAAACGACGCTCTGACAGACCGTTTTTCGCAAGAGGCTCTTGCTTTGCAGTCTGTAGGTACGCAACCGCTGCGTAGTTTGGATCAAGTACGAACACATCGCGTGAGCGAATGTGACGCGCTGGAACAATCTGCAATTCACCGAAGTCTGAGATATAGACGTCAATTGCTGCGTTCAACTTGCTATCTTCTGCTTCTTTGTAACGTGTCGCGTTACCTGTGAAAGTAGAGATAGTTTGCTTTTGCGCTGATCCACATAGAACAACACTTGGCTCTGCGCCTTCATCCCAACAATCAGCAATAACACCTTTTAGAAGTGCTTCTGTGATCGCACGTTGTGTGCCATCTGTTGCTGCCGCGTTTGGATAGCCCGCTGAACCTGAACCAGATGTTGTCCCATCTGCACCGCCAGTGCCGCGCGCTGTGTTGGTTGTCAAGAACGCAGGTAGACCCGCTGTCTGACGCGCTGTTGACGCTGAACCTGCTGATGCAGCTACGTTGTCCAACAACATTTTTTCCATGTCGCGCTTCATTTCTGACAGCTTGTACGCAACCTGCTTCGCAACAGTTTGTGCATCAGCAACACCATTAACCGCTTGGTTAGTGGATGAGACTTCTACCGTTTTTGTAGAAATCTGTGTGTAGTTGCCTTTGCGAACCGCGTTTGTTGGCGCTGAGTTAGTCGCGGCGTCACCTTCAACGGCGCGGTTATCTGCCGCTGCCGCCAAATCTACTTCACTCCACTCGAAGTAAGTATTATCGACGTTGCGTGTGCCGATTGATGACATGAAGATTGTTTCTGTTGGTGAGATAGATGCCAAAGCATCGGACAAATCTTCACGAATTGTAGACACATTATATGTCTGGTTTGTGTTTGCATTTACAGCCATTGGACTGATCCTTTCAAAGCAAAAGTTTTAAGAGAGTAAGAAGTTAGCAACATCATCAATGCCACCATTCTTCTTCATTCTTGCCTCCGCTTGCCTTCTTTGACGCTGTTTGTCAGTTTGCGTAGACTTTTTCGCAGATGGTTTAGCAACAGGCGGCTTATCAGCTACCTTTGCCTTAGCCTGATCTTTGCGCGCGACTGCTTCACGATAGCGTAGTGCATCACGCAAGATTGCGACTTCCTCTGCGGTCTGGACTGTAGAAAGCATTTCATCCGTTAGGTTGTAATGTTTCTTAGCCTTTGTCGTAATGTCCATCATAACGGCATCACGCTTTTGCGGATCAGCGAACTCTGGCATCCATTCAGCTAAACGCGCGGCCTCTTGTTCGAGGCGTTGTGCTTGCTGATAGCGCTGTTGTTGTTGCTGCTGCTGGGCCAGTGCTTGCGCTTGCTGCTCCCATGCTCTCCGCTTGTCTACTGCACGACGGTATTCTGCCTCTGCCTCCAAATAGCCCAGAGGGTCACTAGCGCGTAGTTCCTCGGATGGATATTCTGGTACAGGGGGGATACCCTCTTGCTGCAACTGTTGCATCATAGATTGCAATTGTTGGCGTTCTTGGTTGGTTTGCTGTACTAGCGCCTCAACCTGTTTACGGGCCTCGGCGTTTTCTGCCATACCCTTTTGGATGTACTCTTGCCCTGAATAACCACGCAGTAACTCGTCCAAGGATACCTGCTTTTCTTTACCATCAACCTTGACAGTATAAACAGGCTCTTGCTCGGTTTCGGGTTGTTCGTTCTCAACATCCGCAACATCGTCATCAAACTCTAAGTCATCGTCGGACAATGTATCGACGTCATCCTGACCCTCGGCCTCTGCTTCTATCGCCTCTGGCTGTTCGTCAACAACCTGATCGACAACATCATCAGGTGCTTTGTCAGAATTAACTGGCGCGTCCATAATCAAGTTTTCGGCAACTGCGCCTATATCGTTACCGTTGATCGGTTCAGTCGTTTCCACGGTGCTGTTCCTTCCGTTTCTTGAGGATCGTCACGGCGTCTACATCAGCCTTTAGACTAACCTCGATTGCATTTAGCGCACGAATGATTGCGTGTGCTTCTTCTCGCGCCTCAACGTCTGAGGCAGCGCTATCTGCGAAAATGTCTTTCTGACGTTCCCGCAAATCCTTCATAGTCTCAATAAAGTGTTCGTGATCTAGCAGTGCCCTAGAACGTGCTGCCCGTATCTCAATATCCACTCATTGCTCCCATCATGTTTGCATTGTGTTCGCGGATCGCTGCTTGTTCTTCTTTGACCTGCTGAACATCTACTGCTGTACCGTATTTGCCCAGTATCTCGGCAACCTTAACAGCCAAGTCCTGAACCATGTCATCACGCGCTAAGTCATCATCCATAGCTAACTTGTGCATCTTGTACTGCTGATCCATCTGAGCCTTTGCTAAGTCTACTTGCGCGCGCGTTTGCGTTTTCATTTGCTCTGCTTGAATAAACGCTGCGTTAGGATCGGGCATTGGTGGTTGTTGTGCCGCTGCTTGCTGTTGTTGCATCAACATCTGCTGCTCAATCTCTGGTGTGATCGGCAAGAAATAACGCTCTGAATTGCGAATGCCGCCTAGCGCCAACATATCAGCCATCGTGTTGCGTAACTGTGTGAGTGTCACAACGCCATTTACAGGCCCGTATGTTTGATAGATTTGCTGTTGGATTGTAAATGCTTGCATCAATGCTGCTGCGCGCTCTTGCTCTCGACCTGTGCCAATACCCACGTTGACGATCAAATCCATTTCAGGATCAAACGCCGAAGGCATGACAGGAACAAACTGATTGTTTAAACGCGCAACTTCTTCGCCATCAATGTTTTTGATCGCTAAATCTAGGATGATACGGAATAAACGACGCATACCGCCCTCTGCGATATTCCGTGCGATAACTTCTGCTTGACCCGCCTGACCTTCGATAGACGCCGCAACGCTGGTTGCTGTCGCGCTTTTCAGTACGTCTGGATCAAGACCCTGCGCCATCTTAGAAACGCCTGTCTTGTTGTCCACTAGCTGATCGAAATACTGCAACGCTGGCAATGTTTGACCCGCCGTAAATGGTACGGCCATTTCACCAACCGCCCCCATTTGCTTAACTCTGACGATGCGCCCAATTTCATTATTGAGCAAATCATCAATATTGGCTTGTCCGTCCACGATCTGCAAAGCTGGGTTGTTTGTCAGTGCCACGTTATCCAGAACACCGCGCAGCATGGATGTCGCTGCGTCCTGATCGTGCATCACCAAATCAACTAATGACGTACCGAAGAACGCATGTGGCTCTGGATCGACCTCAAAGATCGCGTATGGAGCCATATCAGCCTCATAGAAGTTCAATAGCTTGTATCCAGCACCCGCACATAGGAATTGGTACAAACGTGGCTTACCAGTGCCATCAATGTCCAGTTCCATGTACGCTGTTGTAACGCTTACTTTCTTAGAAGCCACTGACGTATTCTCGTCATCATCTTCGTCGATTGCATATCCGCGACGCTCAAATTCTGCCTCGTCATCCATCGTTGAATAACGACCACCGTCAACATCGTGTAATTCTTCTAGGTCAAAGCCCATCGCCAACAAGTCAGCGATCCGCATTTCTGTGGTGTGACCTATAACATAGAAGTCATCAACGGAACGCGCGTTGCGATCCACAAAGAAATCTTCGGGCGGTACACTCTCAACCTTGATATCGCCCTTAGTGATCGTACGACCTATCTTGACGTCGTGCATCGGCATTTCAATTTCCATGCCCATTTCATCGACTTCAATAGTCATTGTTTCGGTATGCTCAAGAACCTCTACGTCGTCTTGCTCGACCAACAACTGCATTGCGTCATCTGTCAAACCTGAGAAAGTGTGGATTTCTTGTTCTTCGCTTTCATCAAAGTAGGCAAGCGCAATGCCTGCTTTCTTAACCATAGCGTCCTGTAAAACGTCATTCAGGATACGGTATCCGTCTTGCTGCTGAAACTTATAACCGATGTAGCTAGTCATCTGCTCCGCAAGTGGTACATCCTCTGCATTACGCGGCTGAAACTCTACGAACTTGTCATTGGTCAAAAAGATACGCTGAATGCTAGGCTTTATCCCACGCACCACTTCACGGCATTTCGTCGCAACAACTTGGCTGCGGCCTTCTTCAAAACCGATATCAACCTCGCCATCAAAGTAGCGCTGGGCCTTAACGCGCTGCGGTGCAATCTCGCCTTCGATGAAGTCTACCGCGTCCATAATTGCTTTGGAAACGATGCCTTCTATTTCTGTGCGACCTAGTTTTTCAAGTTTCATGCCGTTTCCTTATTGTAGACCGCCAGATGCTAGATATTGCATCAAACTGCGATTTAGCTGACTTTTATCCAATTCGCCTATTAACTGATTTTCTAAAAACCGTTGGCCTGCTTGTGTTGATGCCGCGTAGTTTCGCGCAGGCAGTGCTGCCATACCTAACGCCGCACCATACAGTGCCTCGCTATTTGCAATTGGATTGTCTGACATATAATTCAGTGCCGCTGCGCCAATTGTAGCCCCTCGCGCATTTGGCCCTTGCGCCGCCAAACGCTCTGCGGTTCTGCTCGAACCCTCAACCTTCAATGCTAATTGGCCAGCCGTAGCCAATTCTGAAAGTTCATCCTTGCCAAAAACAAAATTCCGTTTGCCAAAAGTTTTGCCAGATGAGGCTTTCAACGCCGATGGGGGAATTACTCTTTTCGTAAGATTATCACCTTTTGCCAACGCATCTTCGATTGCAAGAAAATCTCTATATTCTCTGTTTGCCTTTACCCAACGCTTTTGCGCGTCTTTGGGCAGTTCACGCATGATTGCAGCTTTCACAATCGGCAACATTTCCCGTGCGGCTTGGCCCTCTGCATCGCTCCGCCGCGTTAGACTGTTCAGCGTAGAATGCAGATATCTAATTTCTGTTGGCGTCATCGCTTTCTTGTCTTTGTATGATCTGGCAAAAGTTTCGAACACTTGAGAAAAAATAGGCGCGCGCACCATTTCGGCTGCTTGGCCCGTGTATGTCTGCATTACTCTTGCCAAGTCAGCGCTCTCTTTTAAAGTCGCCGTTGGTGACACTGCACCAATTGTTATATCCAAATCTGCGCCGATACGCTGATAGACGTTGTTTAACTCGCTTTCAAGTTCGTCTAATTTTGTGATGCCGATGCGTTTTAGCGCAGCTTTTGTAAAGTTTCGCAACGCGGCTTGTTGAATTTCATAGCCCGCCGCTGTACCTTCTTCTATTAACTTTATCCCTGTGTCGCCCGCTTTTTGACCAGCGCTAGGAAACACCCCTTCTTTTGCAAGTAACTGCAACGCTTCTTTTGTCCTACCCGTAATCTTGCCACCTGTAGGCGAAACAACACGCTTGTACACTGTAGGCGTCAATACAAGAGATGCAATTTCCAACGGCATTTTTACATTCTCTGGCAGGTTTGATGCCTTGACAGTTTCTACCGCTGCCGCTGGGGCTACGACTTGCGTAATTGGACGTCGCAAACCGCCACCTGTTCCAAACTCTGCCGCTGTCTGCGCAACTTTGCCTGTAAATGTTTCTGGCTCATAATTATACGCTTCTGGCGCAACGCTTTCTGCGGTTTGTTTCGCACTTTGATCACCAAACAACTGATTGCGCAAAAACGTCAATTGAATTGGGTTCATGCCCATCACTGCGCGCATAATGTCTTTTGCTTGGGATGACATTTCGTTCCCTGTCGCAAATTTTGTCGCCGCTGCTACGCCTGATGTAGTCAAGTCAGCTAGATCAGATGGCAAATCGGCCATAGCAGATGTTCCGCGTATCGCACCTGACTGCACCGACTTTGCTATATCTGGGGCAACGTCTAATGCCGCACCGATAGCGCCGCCCTTTCGTTCTGATATCGGCTTATCTTCCTCTGGAACTGGATCGGTGTAATCAAACCTACGTTTTAAAGCATCATTGAATTGCGCAACCGCAAGGTGGTTTCTACGTTGCTTTGCAACTTCACGCTTTTCAAGCAACAATTCCAATGGCGCATTTTCAAGTGTGTATTCTTTTTTTTCGTCAGCCATTTGGCACCTATTCGTTCAAGATTGATTGTGCGTTTGCAAAGGGCGGGTTGTTGCGCTCCCAATCGGCAATAAAGCTGTCATATCTTGCGTCTAAGAATTGTGTTTTATTATCTTCCATCCATTTACGAGTTACGCGCGCTCTTTCTAATCTGTGATTAAACGCAGCTTCTCGCAAGTCTAGAATTGTCTGAATACCCTCTCCTGTGGTTTCTGCTGTCGCAACTGTCTGCTTAATGAATGCAACGTCGGCGTTTGAAACACCTGTACCAAGTGAACCGCCCAACGCATCAAGCACCGACTGACTTGCAAACGCGGTAAACGCTTCTGTTGAGGCAATATCTGCCTCTCCGATGCCCAATTGCTCAAGTAGACTAGAAAATCTATTAAACAACTCTGTGCCTGTACCGCTGCTGAAAGAAGGATCAGACGCTAAGTTACGTTGTATTTGTATCGTGCGAAGCCCATCTGCTGCATTTTGAGCATCATCAGCAAGAGCGATATTACGTTTCGCGTAATACTCACCCATTGACTTATCGTATGCTTTTTCTTGGCCAGCAACAGTTACAGATGGCGCTGAACTGCCAACCTGTGAAAATTTACCGTCTGACCCCAAGTTATACAACTTATCTTCTGGAACATTTGTGCCAAGCAACTTGTTAAGCTGCGCTCCAGTGACAGGTTTGTAAGTGACTTTTTTATCCGCTGATGCTCTTGCCAAAGCCATCCGCATGTTCATTTCACGTTGCATACGCTCGTTAGCCGCTACCTCGTTCAGATACCCAGAAAAGCCCGTTTTCATATCTAGCGCACCGCTTTGGATGCCCTGTAGGTAACGCTGTGCAACTGTGTCACCCGCTTCTGCGCGTTTCTTTAGCTCTGCAATCGTTGCGTTACGTCCTTGTGACGCAACATACTGCTGACCCTGACGAATGATTGCATCACCGCCGCGCATACTTGGCATAATTAAAGGATCAAGCGCCGCAGCGCCGCGCATTAATGGCGACAAACCTGTTTCCTTGTCACGTTCACGCAACCGCCCTAGGGCATTTGAAAACATACTTGGAACATTTCCTAACATATTTGCTCCTTATTTAGCGCCGCCAAACATTTGCGCGCCAACCTGTAGATAGTTAAACAACCCAGGGTTATTGCTTGTAGTTTGCGCACCACCTGTGGTTGTAGAGGACGTGCTGTATGGCACCATGCCAAGAGCCTGTAGAGGTAGCTGCATCTTCTGTGTCGGCGCGTTTGCATACCCTTGGTATTGCTGTCTAGCTTGGTCAATAAGCTGCTGCATCGCTGCCTGCTGCATTGCGCCTTGCTGCATCTGCATGTTCTGGATTTGCTGACCGTAACCAAACGATTGTTGACCCATACCCGCAAGCTGACCTGCTGCGCCTAACTGACGACCAAGATCGGCCTGTGCGGCCCCTAATGCAGTGTTAAATCCTTGTGCGCGTAGACGACCCGCTGCGTCTGTCATTTGCTGCGTATAGCCTTTAAGCGCTTCCGCTTCTGCAATGCCCTGACGCGATCCACCAAATGCCCGTGCTTGCTGTGCCTGTGCGCCAATCTGGTTTAATCCCATCTGTGCCGCTGACCCAACGTCACGCAGTGTTTGCTGCACAACTTGGTTTTCGTAAGGGTTCTGATAAGTTGCCATACCACCCGCTGCGGTTTGACCCATGCCTGCCGCTGTTCGTGCCATCGCGCCTTGCTGCGCTGCTGCTGCTTGGCTGTATGGATTTGACGCCGCTTGCGTCATTGCTGGGTTTGCACCGCCTGCCATGTTACTTTCCTCTGCCTTGGACGCTCACTGGCTGTACGCCAAGAGGTGATGTTGGTTGATACTGTTGTACCGCGAAATCTGGTGTTCCTTCAGGAACTACGTTTGCACCCTGTACACCTGTCACTGGGTTCATAAAGAATGTGTCCATGTACTGCGCTTGCGCTGGGCGATACTGTTGCAAGTTCTGCACAGATTGCTCAAATGCTGGGGCTGATGAATAACCCTGTACGCCGCCTGCAAACTGTGTCGCCTCTGGCATGTACTGACCCGCACCAGTATTCATTCCAAACGCCCCTGCGGCCTGCTGAGTGTTCTCAAAGCCTGCCTGCTGCATCGGGGTAAATGCCGCTACGTCTGGCCCGTAATAAGGCACATAACCAATGTTAGAAAGCTGATCCGCTAGTGCAAGGTTTTGCTTAGAAGCACTTTCAATGTAGTCGGGAATGTCTTGCGTAACCGTTGCGGGTGCTTGCTGCACTACCGTTGATCCACCTTTAGCCATCTTTCAATTCCTTTTTGTATGTGGCGTATAATGGCTCCCAACCATTTGCCATCAACGGTTTTTTCCAACCAAATCTTCCTGTCATTGTAGCATTTTCGCACCCTTGTGCCAACGCCCATGCAGTAACATCGTTATTCATGTCCAATATCTGGTCTAATTCGCCGCCAGCTAAAAACACGTTTAACACCTTTTTTCTAGGATATACCACAATTTCCGTAACAATACACCCCCTTGGGGCAGGCCACAATTGCATGTTGCCAGTGTTCACCGCATCCACAATATCTTGATATTCGTGTGTGCCATTGGCATATTCCAACGCCGCCTCAATCCAAGGACGACACCGTTCCAAATGATCTATGGGTGTTAGATCGTTCATCCATGAAGCCTCGTTATCGCAATTGTTGATGCTGGTGCGGCTGGTGCAAACGCTGTTGCCGTTGTCGCATCTAAAAAGCCAGACGTACCATCTACAGCCCACATGGCTTCTAAATAATCGTTAGCATTAACATCAAAAATCGCAGATCGTGACACAACTAAAACAGAGCCGTTTTGGTGCAGAGCGTTTTTCATCGTTGACCCTGCAACGTCAGTTCCGTTGATGCGCGGCCAAAACCAGAAGTTTACTGTGCTGCTAGACGTTGATGCAATCTGCGCGGAAAAGCTAATCATGTACTGACCAGCTTCAGCAAACACAATGCGCGATGCTGGTGTTCCGTTTGTGACACCTTCAGCAATACTAGAAGTGTACGTTAAAGCGTAAGCTGTGTTTGTGGCTGCTGCTGTTTGGTCTGTCGTGACTGCGCCAGCGTATTGACCATCTTCCAGAACAATTTGCACGAACACGCCATCTTTTGAAACTACAGGATATTTATTCTCACGATCCCAAAGAATAACACCATCCTCTGACGGGTTATCTTCGGCTGTCTTAAATCCTAGCTTTGCCAGATTGCCTTGCAAGTATGCTGACAATTGCCGACCCCACTGGCGCAGATCAGGGCCAATAGGTGGCAGAATAGGACTTGGCATTACCTACGACCCCCAGCAATAGTGTCTATTCGCATATTGCCAACTTTCCACTGGGTTGCGCTCTGACCCTCCACCCGCATACGAAGCTGCCGACCAGAGAAACGCACACTTGTTGGATTGGCAGGCGTAAATGGCCCATGTGTAGTTTCAGTCGCGTTGGGATAAAACCGCGTCTTGAAGGTTACGTTTACATCACCCTGCGTAATTTCATCAGGTATTAGCTTAGTGACTTTTGCAATGTTATCACCCGCACCAATACTGATTGGGCCTGTTTCGGCAAATGTCGTTTCGCTGTCAAAGTTAAATCCAACTTCATGATCGTAAATATCGCTGTCTGCGTTATGACCTGCCATGAATGGATAACGGAATACGCCACGCTGTACACCAGATGTGCGGGATAGCTCACCAATTAGCCAGTGGTTTTCTTTATAATCAAAAGCCACATAGCGATCTATTTCTGTGCTGTTAGAAGAACAGTAGAACCACCAGATTTCACCATACTGACCGTTTGCAACCGACCAAACTTTTGATTGCTGCGCTACGTTAAAGTCACCAAATACATAATCGTGAACATCACACGGTATTTCTGAAACGGAGTTACCGTCAAACCTGAAGAAACCGCGTTGCCCCATCCAAAAAACACCAATATCCACATCAGATGCAGACTTGCGCGAAATCGCGCCACAAGACGTTCCTACGCGCTCAAAGCCATAAACGTATGGTGGGCCTAGATAACGTGCTGTATGCGCGTCTGTGTCCGTTATAATGAGTGTCTGACCGCGTGTGCGAATGCCCTGCATAATCTGACCAGATGTTTGCAAATCAATATCGCCAGCTTCGTTTGTAGCGGCAGGTGTCCATAACGTATTGTTTTCACGATCACACCACTGCACTTTGCGTGGGTTTCCGCCTGCGCCTAAAGCAAACACAAAGCGTTCTTCTGTAACAACCAAGCCAAGATTGTCCGTGGGCGCATTAGTAATCGGCGCAGCATTTGATGCAGTGTTTAATTGCCATTCCAACAAGCGACCATCATCGTAATGACAAGCCACAAGATATTCACCCCAGTTGTCTAACGACCATGTGGTTGCCTCTTGTGGAACACTGTTTTCTGATGACTGAATAGGTTGTCCGTAATATCCTAGACCATAAAATCCACCGCCAAAACCTGTATTAGTTGCCGCATCTTCACGACCTGTCGCCAAATCAGTCGGCGTGATATCTGTGAGCGTACCACCGCCTGTCATCACAACTAAAGCATCGTGCGATCCACCAACTAGCCAAGCATTACCAGCATTGGTTTCCCAAGTGTGCATACCCCGCACAGGGTTCGTGCAGAACGATGTTTTACGCTCACGCCAACCACCAATTGGACGCAAGCTGTTATCACGCCAACGAACCAGTGATCCATCGCGCCAACGTCCAGCTTGCTCTAAATCAGTGCCGTTTCGATAGAAGCCTGCGGGTATGTCTAGCGGTACTAATGTCATGCCGTTGTTCCATAAACTGTGCCGTTGTTCGTGTATGTCGCTATAGCTGTGCCAGAAATAGCTGCGCCGCCTGCACCACCAGAGTTGCCGCCTGCTGCTCCCCAGCCACCACCGCCACCGCCATATGTGCCGTTGCTACCTGCGTTTCCGTTAGAGCCACCAGTGCCGCCATCACCAAGACCACCAAATGCACCCTGTCCGTATGATGTGCTAACAGTCAATACACGACCACCACCGCCTGATGCGCCATACCCTGC
>Ga0208645_1001886_pt1 | contig 17509 bp, 11 predicted proteins | sample VirMetDEL_Sep_01_FD_184519 | JGI IMG/M metagenome (GOLD analysis project Ga0208645, IMG submission 184519) | Aqueous microbial communities from the Delaware River and Bay under freshwater to marine salinity gradient to study organic matter... | ecosystem: Environmental > Aquatic > Marine >... | reverse complement strand
AATATGATTGGGAGAAATTGATATACATTTATTTGACCAGTTTTATGAACAAGAACACAGGACTTATAATCCAAACAAAAGATTTGGAAGAAGAAAAAATAAAACTGCTTAAAAATCAGATATACAGTATGGCAACAGCAGCCAAAGTAAAACCAGTCAGTTCTGCAATGCCTCAGGTTCTAAATGGAGTATATGATGAAGAAAATTTATTGACGATACACAATTCTGTTGATTGTTTGATAGATGTTAATAAGTCTAATGAGCCCTCATATTCTGCCTTGTGTTTTGCAATAAATGACAAACCAATTATATGTAACAAATATTTAACAACTGCAGATTATTTTAGCAAGGCTTACAGAGTGGATGGAATGATTTGTAATTCTTCTATGATATACAATAATGACATTATGAACAGCTCAATGAATAATTATTATTATACTTTAGATGGCGAGCAATTAAAAAATGCTATGCTTGAAACATATCAAAATAGATATAAAACAAAAAATATTGACATTTACAAACAAGAAATTAATAACCATGATATATCTCAAATAAATAACATACTCATATGACAGTAAATAATTCTATCCTCAAGACATTAAATACAGAAATAAATATCCTTTTGTCAACAAAACAAAACAAGGATGTTTATAGGTTTTTTACAAAAATACTTGGTAAAAATAATGTCTATGAATTTGAAGATACCGCATATCTACACAGACCAATCCACGCAGTAGTCTGCGTAAATAAATTAGAAACTATCAAAGAAAGCTTAGAAATGGCTTATTATTTGCATGTTCCTATTATAATAATTGACATTAAATCTAGGCCAGACTATTTTCCAAAACATGAGTACACCACTCCAGATTTTACACATATACAATTATCAACAAATATTAATGTTGCAAAATCATGGGGAATAGATAGTTATCATGATATAGTTGATATGGATGTAATGAATCCGGAATCTATTAAAAAATGGAAAGAGATAATTCATAATATATCTAGACAAACATTTAAGGTAGAAACAAAACAGGAAAAAGACACAGATTATGAAGAAAAACAATATAGCATTAATATTGAATGAAGAAGATAAGTACCCGTCTGACTATAATGAACATTTCGTTTCTGAGATAGAGAAAATCCCAACAGGATCTTGTGATAATGTATATGTTGGAGATATTTTTGATCGCATAGAACAAGAACATATTTCTAGTATGCTTAAAAACATTGTCGAAAAAGTAAAGATAGAAGATGGTCTTGTACACATTAAGTCTCCTGATATTTTGCAATTGTCTTGGTATACATCTAGAATGAATTTAGATGTACATAGACTAAGATATGTACTCTATCAAACAAATAGAAAGAATTGCTATACACTAGAAGAAATGATAGACATGATATTGTCTGTTCCAAATATTGGTATTGTTAATGCTCACTATGAAAATGGATACGAATATTCTATAACGATAAACAGATATGAAAATTAGCTTTATTATTACATCTCCATATTATGATAATGGAATTAAGTCCTTAGGATCAAAATGTCTATTGTCAAGCAAGCGCAAAAAGATAATAGAAAAACAATGTTATGCTATTGGAAAATTTTGCAAGAATGTTGATCACGAAATTATTTTAGTCAACACCATAGAAAATAACAAAACACAGAAATTTATAGAAAAAAAATTACCACATGTTCGTTATTTATATGCTGATTTTGAGAATATCAATTATGGAGGTTCTTTTCTGAAAGGCCTCCACCTTGCCAAATACCCAAATATAGTTAGTATAGAATCAGGACTCATAATATCTTCTAAATCAATAGAAGACCTCAAGACAGACGAAACGGATATTTCTATTGGGTGTGTAACCAATAAGCATAGACAAATATTTGATATAGAGCTTGGATGTACAACAGACGGAAGCAATGTCTCAAATATATTTTTTGGTCTTGAGCATAAATGTATAGGTATATCTTATTTAAATTCTAAAGTAAAAGAGTTTATTATTGAGAATTATGAATTTGATGCAAACAAAAACAAATTTTTCTTTGAGATCATAAATTCATGTATATCAAAAGGATATTCGTGTGGAAAAAGCATAATGAAAAGCAAAGACACACATCTAGTATTTAATAAAAAATCACTTCAACAATATATAGGATAAATATAATGACAGTTATACAACTTCAGTATATCAATAATCATTTAGCTATAGCGTGTTCAGAGTTCAACAATAAAACATACGAGTCAGACTGCATAAAGGAGCTGATAGAACTATCCCTGCAAGATGATTTTAAATACAAATATAACTATGCTATTTATACTGACACTTTTTTAGTACCACAAAATATATTTGTTCCAAGTTTTCATCTGTATTATCTGACAACAGAAAGAAAAGATGTTATAATATTAGATGACAATCTATTAGAAATACCGTCTGTATACAACCACCATAATTTTTATACATATAACGATGCAGAGTTACTAAAAAAGCTTCAAGAAAAACACCCAACACTAACCTTCAAAAACATAAACTCCATAAAGGATATAAACAATGTACAAACAAATGAGTGATGCAGAAAAACAAAAACTTATACAGGATTTGTATGTTGACAATAAATTATCATTTGCGGACATCGCTAAAAAATATGGCACATATCCTAATCAAATAAGAAGAGATGCTTTAAGGTTCAATCTTCCAGTAAGAAATAAAAGTGAAGCACAAATAAATGCTCTAAAATCAGGCAAAGCTTCTCATCCAACTGAAGGAAAAACAAGAACAGACGCAGAAAAGAACAAAATATCATTATCTATGCATTCTTCTTGGAGTAATATGTCTGATACAGAAAAGAATAGAAGGAAGCAAGACAGTAGAAAAAGATGGAATGAAATGGACGATGTGGCTAAACAAAATATGCTACATGCCGCACATGTTGCCATTAGGAAATCTAGTGTTGAAGGATCAAAATTAGAAAAATATATACTATCCAAGCTCCTAGAAAAACAATATAAGGTGCAATTTCATAAAGAGCAGATATTATCAAACACCAAACTTCAAATAGACATCTTCCTTCCTGCAGAAAATATTGCGATAGAAGTTGATGGACCATCTCATTTTGAACCAGTATGGGGAGACGATTGTTTATCCAGAAATCAAAAGTATGATCAGAAAAAAACAGGACTCATCCTTGGCAAAGGTATCAAGCTGATTAGAATAAAGCAGACAGGGGATTATTCAAAAGCAAAGGCTATTATATTAACAAACAAATTACTGGATTTGCTAGAAAACATTTCAGAGAAACAGGACAACTTATTTCATATAGAGGAAAACAATGACTGATAAACCAACTATTCATGACCCAGAATGGACCGATTATGTTCTATCTCAATTGAATGATGATGAAAAAATTATGGGGAATCCTACAACAGATGGATTGCGTAGGATATTTGAAAATGTTATGAATTGTGAGATTATGGAATCGTCAACAAAAGTAGATCAAGCACCAAGTCCAGAAAATGAAAAACGTGCTACAGTCACTTTTAGCCTCTCTTTTAAACCAAATGAGCAAACAGAGTCAAGGCTCGGACTTTATAATACAAAGCTTGTAACGGGCGCTGCGGACGTTTATTGGGGTAATTGTGACAAGATTTTCCGAAACCATCCTGTTGCAGTTGCGGAAACCAGAGCAGAAGGAAGGGCATTGCGTAGAGCATTGAGATTAAAGAAAGTTGTTGCAGCAGAAGAGCTTGCTGCTGAGATTGAGGACCATCCGGACCATGATAGTGTTTCAAAAATTACTGTAAATCAGATTAACTTCATAGATGTTTTGGCCAAAAGACTCGATATTAATCCAACAAAATGTTTTGAAAATATGGGATTAGCTAATAACTTATATGAACTTGACCACGCAAATGGTGTATCTATTATAAGACAGTTATCTAGCTATCAACAGGATACTAGTGCTATACCCGAAACCATTAAAGGATACGAGGAAGACTGGAAATGAAAGCATCATATAAAGTAAGCGACAAACTACAATTTGAAGTAGAGGGCGAAGGACAGAAAGAAATCTTCAAGGAACTTTCTTCTCTTCAAGAAATATTTGGAGAATCAGAATGCGGTATGTGCAAAAACACCAACATAAGATTCGCTGTCCGAAGTGTAGAGAGTAATGAATACTATGAGCTTAAATGCACAAAGTGTGGAGCTACTCTAGCCTTTGGTCAACACAAGAAGGGCGGAACACTATTTCCTAAGCGTAAGGACGACAAAGGGGAATATATGCCAAACAGAGGATGGTATAAGTGGCAAGGAGGCTGATGGATGAGCCCTTGGAGAATTTTTAGTCAACAAGGCTTACGAACAGGAATTAGTAGCTCTCCACAACATAAAGGATTAAGTATTCTTGGTTCTCAAGCTATAGACCCAGAAGAATTACAGGAAGATTTTGGTTGTTGTTGTAAGAATTGTAGTGCAATATATACAAGTCTACGAATCAATCTTGACGCTAGTGATGATGCTGCTCCCGGTCACAGCTGTTGTGATGCTGAATTTTGCTTATTCCTATTAGATTTCCAAAAAACCAACACAACTGGTCAGGACCATTGGATTTATTTAGGAAGAGCGAATCTAAACAGCTATTTTTGCAGTAGAAAAAACTCTCCTCCAGAAATCGACGATATATACGTTGGAGGAGATTTGCTCGAAGAAGCTAGTCTTGGAAAAACCCCTCAACAATGTTGTGAATTAAAATTTTTGTATATAGGAGCACCATATCCAGAATCGTTTGATATTAAAACGTCATATAGCGAATCTGTAAATCTTGATGGTACATATGATAATAGGTTCCGGACCAATTATGGGCCAGTAAAGTCTATTGGTTTAGATGTAACTATTGAACCAAGAAACACAGGACGAGTGCATGGAGATATCACTATAGTAACAGTATACGATGGTAATGAACAAATCTTAAAAAGAGAAAGATTTAATGCCCAATCGACGAAAATAGTAAATGTATGCGACTGCCCAGAGGGCTACATTAAGAACGAAGTTGGAGAGTGTACTCAAGATCCTGACTCAGTAGTAGAGTAATCAAAAACCAACACAACGACCCTGATAGCATACTTGACCTGGAGGGCAATCACATCCCCCTACTGGAGGATCTCCACTACCAGGATATTCACCAGTACAATTCACAATAGGAACACCCGTCATGCAGGGAAATCCATAGGAATTTTTCTTGGTATAAGCTAATACCTTAGTTTCTCCATTACCCGGATCTTCATATATGTCGGGAGAAACAAAAGCAGATATGAGATTATGAAGAACCTTCATACCACTCTTATCTATACCTTCAACCATAAGAGGACTAAAATCTTCTATAGCAACCAAGCCAATTTTACCACACTCGCTCTCTTCATTTGAATAACAAGGATGAGCAGGACCCTTCTTGGATTTTTCTTCTGGACAACAGGAGCTAGAAGGGCCTTTTTTATAGGTATCTGCTATCATCAAAGGAATATACAAACCTTTTCCTATATGATATGCAACAACCCTACTTCCTATATTGGCTGGTCTTCCAATAATATCTAAAACTGTTATTTTAGCATATGAAGAAGAACTCCCATAATCTTTACAAGATAAAATACTGTCTGATACTTTAATAGGATTGCCGTCATCATCAAAAACATCTTCATATAAGTCACTTATTATAAGAACAGCTTCTGCCGACCCGCCTAAGCTTAAATTACTAGTAAGTTGTGCTACTACAAGTCTCTCGGTTGAGGATGGTGCTGTCCATACTCCTCTCTTTTCATCCCATCTCAAATCAACTGGGCCAACAGGCCATTTTTGGGGATTGCTTAACCAATTTGTGGTAAATCTATCAGTAGGCTTTTTAGGGTCTTGATTTGGTACAGGTTTTCCGTTTATGTCGTATCCCCAGCCATGTAACAATAATGGTCCCCTATGAGCTACGGCTCTTAAATTAGTTTGGTTTTGTTTTTCATTATCGACGTCTAATAACTTATAAGGATCGTTATTAAAAGTAAGATAATCTGTTTGTATTCCGTAACTGAATCCTTTTCCTTGAAAATGATCGCTTACCATTTGTCGTGTAGTATATGGATTTAAAACCATATTAGTAATTTTAGAGTTTCCTCCTGATTGTAAAGTTCCGTTAACTAAAAAAGGAGGCATACTAGGTATAGAACCATTAACAGGAGTAGACTGTTTGGGTTGCATATTTGCCATATTCGCACTACTAGAATTTATACCCACAGGAGAAAAAAACATGTCCATTCCCACGGCAGCATAATCACTGTAATTATTTCGATCTTGAATATAATCACTATCATGAGATTTTAAAATTCCAGCCTCTATTTTTGAATTCTGAATTTGTCCAGGAAAAGTGGAGGGATGTGAAGCAAATATTATTTGTGATTGCGTTGCCGAAAATGCTCCAGCATAATTTAAATAAGAGGGTCCTCCTGTTTTATCTCTTATGCTTTGAGCTACTCTTAAAGACTGATTAGAATTTCTTATTGTCTCTAGGTATGTTTCTCTAAGAATGTTATAGTTATCTCTTCTGTCCGAAACATTCTTTTTTATATACTCATTAAAATTTTCAGCATAATTTCCAAATTTAGGCTTATATGTCTCATAGTTATAGGTTGTTGTTGCTCCATTTTTATCGAATTTAACAACAATACTTGCTAATAATGGGCCTGCATTTTGAGAACCAAGACTTTCTGCCGGAGATTCTGCAATTGTAACATGTCCAGATTCGTATCTTGTTCTAAAAGGTAATCCTTGGCTGGCAATTGTACCTCCAGCATTATTCATTGGTCCATACCCTCCATATTCCCAAGGGTTTAAGTCTTCTCTGATTTGTATATCAACCCCACCTCCAGAACCAATTCCATTACCAGCAGCCCAAGGACCATAAGTTATTTGATTGTTTCTGAAGGGTAATGCTATATTATAAAAGCCACCAGCAGCTACATTTTCTTTAAAAATATTCACATAACTATCGCTATTTGTTCCACCTCCACCGCCTGGGTTTTGGACAACACCATAGCATAAACTAATAGCTCTAAAGCCTTGAGCAATATTACTTGGTACTGCTAGATTTACCCTCTGGGGTATCATAGATGGACATTTAACAAGAATAGAGAAATTTCCATTCCTATTGTATGCTCGTCCGTCAACGTCCATTTTAACAAAAGCATTATTTCCGGACAATATATAATCTCCACCAAAAGAACTTAAATCTAAAGTAGAGCTGTATATGTTTCTATTAATAGTATGAAATTTAGGTATACGAGCAAAACACTGAAGTCTTCCGCTACTATCTTTGAAAAGATGCAAGTCAGAAAGTCCTAGCACCCTATTTTCATCATCTGGCCAACCAGCATTAACTGGTTGATCCATTAAGTGTCCAGCTCCACCTTCCCCTAAAAAATTACCTGTGCTGCCAATATATCCTGTAGTATCTTGAAAACAAGTAAAGTTTGAAGAGTTTAGCATCACTAAATAATATTTTCCATAATATGTTTCAAATATACTTCTAAAAAATGGCCAACAAATGTCCTCGTATGCCGCAGAACTTGATCCTCTATTAGCCAATGTCTTGACTGCCTCTACAGCGCTTCTTCCAACATAATGTGCTGAACCATATTTTCTTATAAGACCTACGCCCTGATTCCAATTTAACCCACAAGCATTCATACATGATCTAGATAAGCTCGCTGGATTTTCTAAACCGAATAATTTCCAGCTGTCTATAGATCCAGAAGCTATAAGTTCTCTTTCTGATATGTTGTAATAGTCTGAAAAGCTAAAACCAACAGCGCTCAACGCAGCTCCTAATCTATGTGTTGGATACCTTAAATTGAAATCTGGCTCTGTTGTGTATATTGGATTTGATCCATCAAAGCCAAGAACAAGACCCAGTTTGTTGGAACCCGTAACATCAACCTCTTTAATATAATGTGCAAAAGAACCTACTACAACCCTATTAGTTTTTTCATTTTTTGACTCAGCCCCGATGCCACTACTTATGCAGTTTTTATTTTGTTTAGCTTTTTCAACTATATTCTGGACAGTGCCAAAAACAGTTTCTATTCTCTTATTTACTAATATGAATTGAACCCACCCTCCACGAATTGTACAATGAAAATCATAACCAGCTTCATCACATATGGCATTAACAACATCTAATAATGTCATTTTATGTGCTGATGTTGCTGCATATGGAATTGATAGTGCTAGTGATGCTATTGGACTAAAATTAATAGGAATTGCTTGTAAACCACCCCAACACCATACCCTAGCACCATTTTGCATTAATGCTGCCATAATAGCTCTGTATGTTGTTGACCCTCTAGATACTATTCCTTCGTTTGCCCTTCCATACTGGCTACAATCCGCTCCTTTTGGTAAAAAACCCCCAAGACCACCTGCTGAACACGCACGGCCATCAAGACTAAATTGTTCTAAGTCAGCATGTATATTTCTGCCATTTATAGCTGAAGAAATACTAACTCTGATGCTTCCATGAACCTTAGATCTACTAAATGTGCCTCCTCCACAAATACCTTTGTTTAATAATAAGTCATATTTAGCTAATAATTCTTTTGCACAAACCACATTGACTTTAGTAGTAATTCCATTGTCGTTTTCTTCGCTAACAATAGATTTAAGAACTCCTCCAAACTCAAAATTATTACATCTAAACAAAACAGCCTGTCCCACATTTGCTCTAGCGATTATTCCATAATTATTTGTGGGATTACCAGCCACAACAAAATTCAAGTTAGAAGACTCACTACCAAGTCCTATTGTTGAATTCATACTTATTATTCTATCGGTAGATCCACCTGTAAAGACAGGACCACCTTGTACATATCGAAACTCATAATCAGCTGTTACACTTTGGCATGGCATAGCATATCCTATTCTATAATTAATTGATCTTGGTACAACTCAAAACTTAAATCAACAAAAACTTCTGTATCTTGATTGATAAATAATTTCCTTTTATCTTGAAACAAGTATTTATTTTTTAAGTCTGGACCATATCCCTCAATATTGTATACACCAGGAGGAATCTGGATCAATTCTGTTCTATCATCGAAAATCTTTTTATACCCATATGGACCAGTAACAACAAACTTAGTTTTCCCTGGATTTGTTTGAATTAATATTTTGTTTGTGTAAGATGAATTAGGCGATACTTTATGAGTGCTTGTTTGAATTTCTACTATTTGGATAGTAGGACTCTCTGTTGTTTCTGAGGGTTCAGTTCCAGGCACAGCCACTAATCCTCCAGAATTATTGTACAGAAGATTGTTGTATATGGTAACCAAAATATCTCCATACTTAAATTCTAGATTCTCTTGAGTAGTATTTAAATTATTTTTTATGTAATCTACCATATGACTAAATGCAACATCATAATTTATGTTGTTTATTGATTTAATCTTATTATTGTATATGTCTTTTATTTTTAAGATATAAGTTCCATTTTTAAGATCCAATAAAGTAGTGCTGTCTCTCAATATAGAGTTATTCTGTTTTAGGTCTTGAAGTTTTTTAGTTTCTTGATTATAGTACTTATATTCAATAGAATAGCTAAAGTTATCCGTATAACCTCCAGCAATATTTAAAGAAATGGACCCATTATGGATAAAGTTGTTTTTTGTTTTAAAGTATATGTTTTCATAATTGTCGAAATTGTTAAGCCTTATGATAAAATTGCGATATTCTGCAATTTTTTTTAGGTTTGTTTTACAATCAAAACTTACAGTTTCTATAGTATCAGAATTTAGGTTTTCTGTTATTTCTTCTACTTTCAAAACATCTAACATAAGAATATTGTTTGGTATATGCTTATTATGAAGTGTGTATATATCTCCTATTTTGGCTTCTGCTACTTTTTCAAATAGCTCAGTTTCTGGATCATAATAGCTCAACTCTATTTCTTTATCATTTTTGAATTGTGCTATGTTACCATCTGTTGTCAATAAAGATCCTTTTAGCAGTTTTATGGTATTGGTATTATTATTCAATTCTGTTACAATTTTTATTTTTTTATTTTCCGATAGGACTAAAAATATTTCTTGATTTAAAATGTCAACTTCATTGCTAGAAATATCAAAACCCTTATAGAACGGTATTGTAAAATACCAGTCTTTTGAATCTATACCTAGAAACTTTATATTTATAACGCTGTATTCTTCACATCTAAGACTACCATACAGGGCATTTCTATCGTATATTTGATCACCTATTTGGAATCTTATATCAGTTTTTTCTGTTATGTTAGAAATATAAGATAGAACACTACTGTCTCTTACTATTAAATTATATGGAATAAATAAAGTATCTAATATGGGCTGACTAATCACATTCTGTCCCAAATCCACAGGAAGATCGTTTACTGTTACAATGTCCGCACTTAATGGTTGTATATTTGAAGCAGTTTGTAGTTCTGTTAAAAATAGGCAATTATCTTGATTCAAGAATTCAAAGACATAAGAACCTGGATATATCTTACTTCCTATATCATAGCTATAAATTAATGGATTTACAAAAAGATCGTTAGATATTACTGTTTGTATATTTCCACTCTCATCTGTGGTCTCTTGCCCGACTTGAGACACACCCAAGATAACAGAAGTATCATAACGATCAATAGATGTGACAAATTCACCTTTCTCTCCGCTATTGCTGTTGTATATATTAATATCATATGGTCCAGAACCATGCGTAATATTGAATTTATAACTAGACAATACATCATCATGAATAAGGGGCGGAGATTGTTCTTCAAAATTATAAATTGAATTAGAAGGAAACTGGAATAGGTATGGGCCACCAGTTACAAAACAATTGTTAGCATCAATAATTCTGATATTTTCAGAAGAAGACCCATCAATATTTATCGTAGTAACTTGTGCAGATCCAGATGGTAATATGGATACAGCCCTATCATACTCCACAACATATGGTGGCAAACCTCCTGTGAAAGCTATTGTGATAGATCCAGTATTCTCGCAAGGTATTTGATTAATTGTTACTTTGGTGATTTCCATGCTTATAGATGATGTAACATCAAAAGATACTTCTCTAAGAGGGACTGTGCCACCCAAAATGTTAGCTGTATATGTTCCTGTCCCTATATTGTACAAATAAGAACCATCACCAGGGGCGGCAGCTCCAGTAGGCAAATTTTTCCAATCAACGCTCAACGGCCTATCCAATGTACACACATCAGCACCATCACCAGAATAAGACATGTTTATCAAAATAAAACCGTCAGTATCTGCTGGACATGTCGGATTAGAAACTTCTCCAGTAACATCCAAAAAACAATCTCCAACATCATTGAGGTCCAGAATAAAAATACCGGTAGAAGACAAACCTGTATCATCTATAACCAAAACCTGTCCAGTATAGGTATTCTTGATATCAAAATTCAGACTAACACCACTATTAAAATATAGAGTCCCAGCATTAATGCTAGAAGAAGGACTGTCAACAACTATAGAAGATGGGACAATTGTAAAATACTCAGCATCATCACCAATTAAAGCTATATCTAATTGTGACTGTTTTTCATCTTGTACATTAATATCTGCTAATTTAAATCTACCCAAAGAAGTATCTGTAGTTTCATTAATAGATAAACCTGTAGGATTTAAGGAAACAATTGGTGGTTCATCAACATCGTTTACAATGATAGTTATTAATCCACCCAGCTTAACATTTGGACTACCTTCAGGGTAACCAGAAGCAATAATAAATATCTCAGGTTCTGACTCATAATCTAATTCAGACTCAGGTAATAGAACAAGATCTGGTGCTGAAGTTCCAGCATTTGATAAGTTAAACCGATCAAGAGCAGACCTATAACCTCCTGTTGTATAAGCCAGATCTGTAATAATTAGATTCTCTCCTAAGAAAGGCTCAGTTAGAGAAAGTGTTGATATGTATGTAAGTGTTTGTTGGGTTCCGTCTGTTTCGTCGATGTAAGCAATGTTTGGATTAAAAATAATCCCAGTAGGCTCATCAACATCTAAAACATTAATAATAAAATTAGTTGTTACAGTAGGTGCTGTTGTTCCTCTTATTCTTGCTAACAATGTTCCAGTATAAGACGATTTTGTTTCAAAATCTAAATTAACTGTTGGGTTAGGATTTAGATATAGATCCCCCGTATTAGTAATACCAGTATATAATATTGTAAAATAGGTAGCATCTGGTCCAGTTAAAATAATCTCATTATCTTCTGTAGAATCTGGGTCATCCAGTGTTATTTTTGCTAAATGTCTCAATGATGGAAGCGGAGTATTCTCATTGATAGATATTCTTATTGGGTCCATGAATATGCCAATAGGGGCATGACCAGCAACATTTAGGGTAAACGTAGCACTAGCTGTATATGATGAAAAATTATATCCTCTAACAATCAATGTTATCGTATACTGCTTCTCACTTTGTAAGACAGAATCTTTTCTCAAAAACAATTGAGTGTAATCACTACTTACCCTAAAATATTGTTTGTTTACTCCGTCGGCAATTTCTACAATGTTATTAAGAAAATTATCAGAAACTTCTATATCTTGATCATTAACATCTATATTGGCAACAAGAAAATCCGAAGATAAATCTATATTAGATGCTACCGTTAAAGTATTTGGCGTTATATCAATAGAAGTTGGTGGCTCGTCTACATCATTTATATTAAGGACAAATTCTTTGTAAAATGGCGGCTGGTCTATAAAATATGGGTCAACACCACTAATCACACCGGTATAAGTATTTTTTGTCTCATAATCAAAACCAATACATGATTTAACCTGAATACTACCACTATTTCCTGTCAAATTCAGAATAAAAATATCATTGTCTTTTGTTCCCTCAGGTAGCCCGAGTGTATTTCCTCCATCGAACTCATCATCAGTAACAATAAAAGTTCCGATGGTAATAGCACTAGGAGTAACCCAATCCGAACCACAACACTCAGTATCTCCTTCACCACAATCAAAAGATAATGTCCTTCCAACAACTACAGTTTCATTTAAATTCCAATCGTTAATTCCTGTACTAAAAATAATATCAAGTCTAGCTGTTGTAGTAGTAGAGATAGCAACAAGGCTTCCACTAATTGTATTAGTTTCATAAGTAGTTTGTGGTAATAATAGATAGTTAGGCTTTCCTCCTATGCCATTAGGACTACCAGCCAATCCTGTTGCAAGGGAGATGTCTCCGTACTTGCCCATATCTAAACTACCATCAAAAGATAATCTGTTAGTCACATTTAAATCATAGTCACTGACAATGTATCCGCTTTCACCACCTTCGGCCAATAACATTGTTGTGTATTGATTATAATTAGGCTTTACTATAGAAATTTCTCCAGTAATATCCAGAGTATCATAGTAGACTAACGGATTACCACCAAAAGTATTTACCGCAATAGTTTCGCTAGATGCTGAGTCACCGGCCCACAGTATAAGATTATTGATAAGTTCAGACACTCTTTTATGTCTTTGGGTAGATGATGATTTAGCAACTATGCTCATTTCGCCTGATCTATCCATATCACAGGCTAGGAGTTGGGTTTGATTTAAACCTGTATTTTCAGCACTAATAATTAATCTATGTAAATTTTGTACTATGTCTGTTCTATAATTTAAATAATTATCTAAGTAGTATCCAGATAAGCTAATTCCAGATATATACGAACTATCTGTATGTGGAACAAGATCATTTCCTTGAAGAACAACAGGGAAATAATCATTAGAGCCGTCGTATCCTGTACCAACTGCAAAAACATAGTTCTCTCCACCCTGCAACTCTTCTATACAAGAAAGAAATTTTCTAGTGGATACAACACTAATATTCTCTGGTATTCCTGAAGACCCAACGAATTGGTTGTGATTAACTGAAGAATATGTATCGGTAGTAGGATCGTATAATACAGACTCATCATTACCTAAAACCCAGAACTTATTAATTGATTGATTACTAATAGGGTGGTGTAAACCTATTAATCTCTTGATATCAGAACTAAAAGGAGAAATACCTGTGGTAAAAGTATCGTTTTCAATATTATAGACATAGAAAGTATTCGCAGAACTACTCTTATATCTAATCGCTATATATTTGTCGAATCCGTCAGCTTCGATAATTCCTGTTTCAGAAACATGTGCTATTTCCTCCACGCCCGTCACACCAAAAGTATATAGATAGAACGCACTATCTTGAGAATCAAAACCGATACCGCTAGTATTAGGAATAATGGCTAACTTATTTCTAAGAGAGTATGAAGGATAATCGTCATATAAACCACCGATAAAATAAGCCCCTTCCACATTACCTATACCACCAGTAAAATCTATGTCTGGGCCTATTCCAGTTTTAACAACAGCTATGCCATCAGTGTTTTGTGTTTCTATAACTGAAAAATCCAAACCCTCTGGAGCACAACAAGTGTCGTAAATACCAGTGCCGTCAATTCTGAAATTTCCAGTGTAAGAGCTATTATTTAATCTATTTTGTTCTATTTGAACACCAAAATAATTCTTAAAGTCATGATGCAAAATAAAGTCTGTGACCTCTATATCAGAACTACCACCAACGCTATTACCGGCGAAAGTTATTCTAGCATAATTATTATTATCAGAATTACAAGAAGATGCACATCCTGGACCATCGCTAGTTCCATAATATCCTAGAAAAATTGGTTTTGATAAGCTTAATCCAGTCGGAATCAAATGATTATTTTTTGAACCTCTTCTTGTTCTAAGATTACCAAGTTTGTCTGGATATTCGAAAAACAAAGAATCAATAATGTCTAAAGAGATATTTCCAGTAGCGTATCTGTTGCCATGATCGCGTAAATAATATTGTGGGCAGTTATAGTAGGAATATTCACTATGAACAACTATTTCACCAGTTAAAGGATTTGTTGGTGCTGTTCCTATATTTTCAGTGTTTTTAAGAGTAACGGAAGCAGTAATAGGCGCAAGACCTTTAGAAAAGTTAATATCGACAAATTCAGATATTGGTCCGTTTACAGTTAAAGCCTCTATATGAGAATATTCTTGCGTCTTAATATCTGGATCTGTTATTGTTATGGTTCCAATTTGCAATCCGTCATAAACATCGTTTGAACAAATAGTTGAACTAATATCTGTTATAGTCGGTGGCTCATTTACATCATAAACAGCAATTAAAAATGTTCCATTACACGATCCATCTGGGTCGTTTTCACCGGTTTGTAACCCCATAGAATAATTAACTGTATAGTTGAAAGTACCACAATTAGTATATTCAGCTAGTTCAATATCCTCATAATTAGGAGCTGTACCACTAATAACACCATATCCACTATAAATCCCAGTCCCCGTAAAATAATCCAACCAACTGGGCAAAGTCAAACTAGGATATTGAGGTATTGTGTACGAATCACCATCTTCGTTTTCGCAGGACTTAGAGCCTTGTACCAAATATACTTTAGTCTCATTTTCCCAAAAAGTGAAATTACCAATCGGCTGTTTATTACTATTATATAGTCCAAGGCCACAAACACATTCATAGCCGTTTTCGTCAGTTGACCCTATAGGTTCTGATCCGGTAATAGCTGTCGCTAAAATCTTTTCGTATAGTTCTCTGTTATCTTTTTTATTTGGCATTTTTTACTCGCACTTGATGAATTCCTCTTGTAAACTATAACTATATCTTCCCTCATCTTCAGATCTTGATAAACGAATATAATTTCCATTTAATCCTAAAGCATTTTTTTGAAAATTAAATTCTTTAGTAACACCACCTTTAACCGTATTAACAAACTCCTCATTACAACTAGTAAACTTAGACGATACTTTTAATGTTTTTCTTTCAGCGGTTTTTCCAGGACTAACAAAAACTATAGGTTTGGGTTTACCCGGAATTATATGTTCTGTAGCTTTATTTACCGGTGCTGTTTCAGTATATTCTGTAAGAATCCTATAACCAGCAGTCAAACAGCGTTCAACTTCATCATAAGTAAAATCAAAATTTATAGTTTTTTTAGCAGCGTTGTCTGTCCTTTTGGAGGACGTTAAAATTCTACATAAATCAACAGGGAGCGGTTTAGCGTCACCACAAGTATTACCCATAAGTATTTTTATGTTTTGTTCATCGTGAGAAACTATCTTAGAATAAGCATTCACGGCATCTTGAAAATTCCTCACACCCTCAATAGAGCCACTTAATGTGTTTTTTGTGGAACCCATTATTTGGTCTGTTTGATTCGTAGCATTAACAGAAACTATAGCAAAAGTATTCCTGGGTACTATATAATATTCTTTTGTTACAGACCCACCTGTACGGGAGACATTTAATTTTTCTGATATGAGAATATATGTAAAGTCTTCTGGAATTCTCGATATTCCCCTATATACTCTTCCGTTCAACCATGACCCGATTTCTTCTGGATAATTAATACCTAAGCTTCCGCATCTATCTGCTGAATAGAAACCTATCTCTCCTTTTACGGTAATTTTACCAAGAACTGCTACCAGATCACCAGAAGAGCCAATAGAAAATTTTTGAAGTGGACTCATACTCGAAGATTCTTCATAAGAATATTTATTAACTATCAATGTTGAATCAATATCTCCATATTCTAATTTAGAAGATCGACCAATAATGGGATTGTTATTTCCGTCTCTTGCTACGCTTAAAACAATTGAATACTGAAAAGTTAAGACTTCACCAGGATTAACGTCAACACTCTCAACAAAACCTATAGCTCCTTCTAATGAAATTAGATTACCGCAATCAATATTACCAGATAATGTTCTACAAGCTCCATTTAAAGAGATAATCTCAGACTCTTTATTGATATAATCAGATATAGAATCCGCATAATAACTACCAGAAAGAGTGATTTTAAATACTCCGCCAACTATCTCCGAACCAGCATAAAAATATTCTGGTTCTATTGAAATATTTGGATTTGGAACTAAATTAATGCCTATGTCTAACATATTTATGATCTTGTTAAGTTGTAACAGAGTTCCCCTTGCTCATGATAAAACTAGCAGTGATACTACATCTTCCAGAATTAATAGAGAGATTATGTTTGGTCATTGTTGCCGAATCTTGATATTTTTCTGTTAATTCATCGAATTTGTTTTTAGCTTTATCCTTTAGTTCAGAAACTAAACATTTCGCTTTACTAGAAACATTAACGTTGATATCAACTGTTTCTGTAGCTTCGCAATTTAAGTCCTGCACCACAGCACCGTTAGACCAACCAAACAATTCAGCGTGAGCTCTTTTGTTTTTATTTACATTAGACGACCATTCCACAATATACCCATCACCATCGCAATTAGTCGGTTCTGTAGATTGATCAATAATCGCGGTAGCTGTTCCATCGCTATAATTCTTTTCAAAACCTACGCTAACAGTATTGTAACAAGCATTTAATGGTAATTTAGGAATGCCT
>Ga0208645_1001884_pt1 | contig 17520 bp, 11 predicted proteins | sample VirMetDEL_Sep_01_FD_184519 | JGI IMG/M metagenome (GOLD analysis project Ga0208645, IMG submission 184519) | Aqueous microbial communities from the Delaware River and Bay under freshwater to marine salinity gradient to study organic matter... | ecosystem: Environmental > Aquatic > Marine >... | reverse complement strand
CGTGGGGATGTGGAAATCGGGAAGAATTATGGAGAGTGTATCGAATGGGTACGAGAACAGCATGGTCTTTCAGTAGCCTAAAGACTTTTGAGCAATGCCCGAAAAAGTATTACCACCTGAAGGTAGCAAAGGACTACGAAGAAAACTTCAATACTGAAGCAATGCGGTACGGTAATGAGTACCACAAGGCAGCGGAGGATTACGTAGGTGGGGTAGTTAGCGAACTAGACCCACGATTTGATTACACACAAAACGTATTAGATAAGTTGTTGGCGATGTCGGGCGAGAAGCTCTGTGAATACAAGATGGGCATTACGTCAAACTTGGAACCTTGTGAGTTTTTTGCTGATGATGTTTGGTATCGAGGCGTAGCTGACTTAATTATTTTGGATAAAGACGCAGGGGTAGCCAGAGTTTTTGATTACAAGACGGGTAAATCTGCCAAGTACGCTGACGTAGGGCAGTTGGAGCTTATGACCCTGTGTGTATTCAAACACTTCCCTGAGATACATACAGTAAAAGCCGGGTTGTTGTTCGTTGTGTGTAACAAGTTAATTAAACAAACCTACGAAAGAAAAGACGAATCAAAGTTGTGGGAGAAGTGGTTAACCAAATATGGGATTTTAGAAAAGACCCTTGTAACTGATGTATGGAATCCGAGACCCACTGGATTGTGCAAGGCTCATTGCATTATACTAGAGTGTCCTCATAACGGGAGAAGGTGATGCCGTATACAAAAAAGAAACGTCCGTATAAAAAGGAGTACGAGCAACAGAAGAAGCGTGGTGAACATGCTGATCGTATGGAGCGGCAGCGTGCACGGCGTAAGATAGACAAGGAAGGTGTGGATAAAAACAAGAACGGCAAAGCCGACAAGCGAGAGGGCAAGGACGTTAGCCACAAGAAAGCACTGAGCAAAGGTGGCAAGAACTCTCATGGAACTAAGATAGAAAGCAAGTCCAAGAACAGATCGTTCAAGCGAGACTCTAAAGGGCGATTAGTTTCTGAAACTAGTAAACGCGAAAAGAAAAAGAAATAAACTGGAGAATGATGAGATGCAAGACGAAATACCTACAGTAAATTGTTACATACGTGGCAGACAATATGTCTTTGTGTGCGAAGAATGCGGAGGCAGGCATTACCACGGACTAAGTGGGGGAGAAGGGCATAGGTCTTCCCATTGTACCGTAGAGGGTGCGTACCCTAGAGGTTACAACTTAAAATACAGCCCAGAAGAAGATTTAAGGAGCCTCTGCGTTACTGGTGATCATCCGGAAGCCATTGAAAATAGAAACGAACTTCTAGCAATGGCTGCTAAGTATCCAGATAAACTAGTAGGGTAACTTAAATGCGAGTAGTTGATAACAGGGGTTTACGCCTGCGGGTTCGTGACCCCCAGAAAATCACAACAGCCATACCGACTAGCCGTGATCTCGGCAACAACGAAGTTTTAGTTAAGTGGGGCGTAGATGAAGCACGAGTGCTACGCAACCTTAACGTCAAGAATGTACCGTCTCCAATACTAGGTCAGTACGATTGGCCGGGGCGTTACAAACCTTTCGAGCATCAAAAGACTACATCATCCTTTCTTACACTAAATAAGAAAGCGTTTTGCTTTAACGAACAAGGTACAGGAAAAACTGCCTCTGCTATCTGGGCTGCTGACTTCTTACTCAAACAAGGGGTTATTAACAAAGTACTGATTATTTGCCCTTTGTCGATTATGGATTCTGCATGGAGGGCTGACCTGTTTACCTTTGCTATGCACCGTAGTGTGGATATAGCGCACGGGGCAAAAGATAAACGCCGTAAAATAATCTCAGGCGACTCAGACTTTGTGATTATTAACTATGATGGCGTCGAGATAGTAGAAGATCATATACAGATGGCCGAGTACGATCTAATAATTGTAGATGAAGCCACACATTATAAGAACGCAAATTCAAAACGCTGGAAAGTACTTAACAGAATAATAAAACCCGACACATGGGTGTGGATGATGACGGGTACTCCTGCTGCTCAGTCCCCCCTTGATGCTTTCGGGTTAGCCAAAATGATTAACCCATTAGCTGTACCGCGCAGTTTTTCTTCGTTCCGCGAGATGGTTATGCACAAAGTGACCCAATTTAAGTGGGTTCCTAAAGACAATGCTGTAAATAAAGTACATGCAGCATTACAGCCAGCAATACGGTATACGAAAGAACAATGCCTCGACTTACCAGAAATGACGTACGCCAAGCGTGAGATCGAACTAACAACACAACAGAACAAATACTACAAAGCTATACGCAGTCACATGCTAACAATGGCGGCTGGAGAGCAAGTTACTGCACCAAACGCCGCTGTAACTATGAATAAGTTACTGCAAATATCTTGTGGTGCAGTCTACGCCGATAGTGGAGAGACGGTAGAATTTGATATCAAGAACCGATACAAAGTACTGAAGGAAGTTATTGATGAGACAAGCCAGAAGGTTTTGATCTTTGTGCCCTTTAAGCACGTCATCGACATACTATCTGAGAAACTTTTTAAGGACAAAATATCTAACGGCATCATTCGGGGGGACGTAAGTGTTTCAAAGCGCACCCAACTGTTTAAAGAATTCCAAGACACGGACGACCCCAGAGTCCTAATAATACAGCCACAAGCCGCAGCGCATGGTGTCACCCTTACCGCAGCAAACACTATCGTATGGTGGGGGCCAGTGGCTTCCCTAGAAACTTATGCTCAAGCTAATGCACGCGTGCATCGGTCTGGGCAAAAGCATCCTTGTACAGTCGTACAGTTACAAGGTTCCCCGGTTGAGAAAAGAGTATACAAACTACTTGACCAAAGAATAGATGTGCATACAAAAATAATAGATTTGTACAATGAAGTACTTGAAATGTAAAAGCACTGTACATATAATCAATCCTCCTAATTAAAATATAAAGGAGAACGATGTAATGACCGAAGCTGAAGAAGTTGGTTTAGACCGTCTTGTTGACGCTTGTATAAAAATCCGTGATCGAAAGGCTGCTATTACTAGTGAAATGAACACTAAGCTTAGTGCGCTCGACGAGAAGCTGGATAAATTTAAACAAGTGCTCAACGAACATTGCGAATCTACTGGCGCTGAGTCAGTACGGACTGCAACAGGTACTTTCTACCGATCAGTTAGAACCAAGTTTTGGACTTCTGATTGGGAGAGTATGAACAAGTTTATCATGGAGCATGGTGCTATGGACTTGATGGAGAAACGCCTTCATCAAACCAACATGCGTACCTTCCTTGAGGAGAATCCTGACAAACTACCGCCCGGTCTAAACGCTGATAGCGAATACACTATAACTGTACGGAGGAAAAAATAGTGTCAGATACAAAGTACGTTACTTTGGATGAACTAGCTGCACACGTAGGTGTCAAAGTGTCTACGGTTAGGCAGTGGGTAAAGCGCGGGTTCGTCCCGCGTGAGACTTATATAAAGGCCGGTAATACCTACCGTTTCTGTGTGGAAGATGTAGTTGCTGCACTGCGGAAGGAAGAACCAAAGGGTAAGTATGAAGCAGCAGTTGAGAAAGCCGCAGATAACTTACACGAAACAACTGCTACAGATGTTCCACTGGAGGGCGAGGTTTTACCGCCTTCTGAAATAGAAGACTTGCTAGCGGAGCTAGATGATGACATCTGATGGGTTGCCTGATAGCTATAAGAACTTGTTTTCTAAGTTAAAACCAGAGGCTTCAAAATCAGATATCAATCGGATAAGTATTCGAGAGAATGCGTTTCGCAAAGTAGTTAGTGGTAAAGAAACGGAGGTATTGGAAAGCAGTGTTTTAAAACTTGTAATAGTAAAGACTGCACCAATTTCCAGAATGTATTATGCTGGGCAGTTCGTGCCCGGCGAACACAACCCACCCACTTGTTGGTCTGACGATCATGCAAGTGGGAGACCTTCTAAGAATGTTCTTGAAGGTAAACAACACATTACATGTTTTGATTGTAAGCAAAACATAAAAGGTTCCGGACAAGGTAACTCCCGTGCGTGTCGGTTTCGGCAACGCATTGCGATCATGCTAACTGACGATGATGGTGAGCTTACTGATGATACGGTGTACCAACTTGACCTTCCGTCTACCAGTATTTTTGGTAGCGATCAAAAGAAGATGTCAATGCAAGCGTTTGCAAAGTATTTGAATAGCAACAAGACGCCAATAGCTACTGTTCTTGTAGAGGCTAGGTTTGATGAAGACTCACACATACCTAAACTTTATTTTAAAGCAGTGCGCCCTTTGGAAGAAAATGAAATTTTAATTGCGATGCACGCGCAGAAAGACCCAGACACTAAGGAATTAGTGAAACTTGTTTTTAAATCTAACGCCTCACAGAACAACAATACTGAAAGTGTATTCGACGTTGTTGAAGGGGAAGGAGTATACGTTCAAGAGTAGTACTGTAATACCTAACCTTGGCTACAAAAGCCAAAGCAATTTAATCCTTGTTAATACGAGAGCGATATGAGCAAAAATACTTTTATGATACGCGGCGTGGAGGCGTTATACCCACGACTAGACCAGCCTTACCATTTCTCATCTACAGGCGGTAAGAGCGGTAAGGGCGGCACTGTACCTTGTGCAGCTACTGACCAAGGCGCTGAATACAGCATGAGCTTTAAGATGGACAAAGCGCAAGCTAAAGAGCTACTAGCTGCTATGACTAGCGCCTACGAAGAAGCACGAGAAGAAGATTGGCCCGGCTTATCTATGCCGTTTAAGAAGCCTGAAGATGGCGGTATTGTAGGTAAGGCTAAGATAGCTGCTTCTTACAAGAACCCACCTAAGCAATTCGACGCTGCAACTAAACCTTTGCCCGATGATTTTCAACTCACTACAGGTAGTATTGTAAACTTGTTTGTAGAGTTGATCCCCTATAGTGGTGGTATGGGTAGCAGCGTGTCTCTACGGTTGCGGCAAGTACAAGTTATTAAACTTAAAGAGAACACTCAGGGTTCTGTGTTTGATAAGCAAGAAGGGTTCACTCAATACGAAGATAGCATGTTCGATGCTGTTTCAACTGATGCCCCCAAAGAAGCTGCTAAAGAACCAGAAGAACCAGAAGAACTAGAAGAACCAAAAGTTCGTGAGACAAAGAAAAAACCACCGGCTGATGATGATTTATCTTCGATGCTTGATGAGTTTGACGATTAATAACTTTTGTTCCTTTAATTTGAGACGCCCTTCGGGGCGTCCTTTCTCTACGACATATGACTTATGGATACTCGACAGTTTTTAAATACTGTCTTAGGAAACGAGGGTTTTTATTGCACAGTCGGAATGAAAGATGGGATTGATGTAAAGTTTTCAGAAACAAAAGAAGATGCTCTATCCCATATAAATACTGCTAATGATAATGACAATAATGTGTATGTAGCTCTAGCTACGTTTAACACAGAAAAGCGCGAAAAGAACAATGTTAAGCAGTTAAAGACTTTATTTCTCGATATAGATTGCGGTGAAGAAAAAGACTACCCAACTAAGACAGAGGCTTACGCAGCCTTAAAAGAGTTTATAAAACGCTACACCCTACCAAAACAATCTATCCTTGTTGATTCAGGGCGTGGTTGGCATGTTTACTGGGTGTTAGATAAACCGTATGGCAAAGACGAATGGGTTGCCGTTGCGGAACAATTAAAGAGAACCTGCAAACATGCAGGGTTTAAAGCAGACGTACAAGTTACTGCGGATGCCGCTCGGATATTACGCGTACCGGGGACACGCAACCACAAGACTAGCACCCCTTTAGATTGCACTGTGTATAACCACAATGATGGCGTAGTTAGTTTGGAAGAGTTTTCATCCAAGCTGCCAGAAGATTTGATACCAGTTCTTTCTACACAAGAATTTTCAGAAGAAGATCAGGAGGATATGAAGAACGCTCTGGGCAACAGAGTGATAAAAAGATTTGAAGTACTGTTAGATAAAACAGTAAACGGTACGGGCTGCGCTCAGATAGACAGAGCCATACGTGAGCCTGATTCAATAAGCTACGCGTTGTGGACGCACGTTATGTCCATAGCAAAGTTCTCCGATATAGATATAAGCGATGCGCGTGGTATGGAGAACGTACACGCTATATCTAGTGGGTATAAAGATTACACCGAAGAAGAAACAAATAACGTAGCGCGTACCATCGAGGCACCGCACGGTTGTGCAAGGTTTGAAGAAGAGTACCCAGAGGGTTGTGAAGGTTGCCCACACAAGGATAACGACAGGTTTAAAAGTCCGATAAGTCTAGCCGTAGTTCCAAACGAGGCGTCTGAGGAAAGCTACACAGTAGAAGTTCCAGACAATAGTGAGGTTGCGTTAGACACAAAGAACACGGAAGCCACACCTTCTACAGTAACTATCCCCAAATATCCGAAGCCGTATTTCAGATACGAAGGCGGCGGTATAGGGCATAGAGAGATAAAAGATGGCAATACTGAGGTGAGGGAAATACTCAGTACTGACCTGTATATCATACGCAAATTACGCGACAGGGTAGCTGGGACTTCTTTTATATTTCGTCACCATACTAAGCGGCATGGTATACGGGACTTCATGATACCGGCTTATAAACTTGTTGGTAGGGAGACATTTAAAGTAGAGCTGACTAAACGTGGTGTTTTCACTATGAATCCTGCGCTACTTATGAACTTTGTAGCGGCTCTTGTAGATCACGCTGAAGAACATATGGACGAGCATACTGTAGCTGAGCAGTTTGGTTGGACTGAAAATAACAAGTCTTTCATTCTAGGAGATCGAGAGATTTTTCCTAAAGAAATTAAGCCTAACTATCCTAGTTCAATAACAGAGGGGTACTTTGCTCATTTTGATAAGGCCGGGACTTTAAAAGAATGGAAAAAAATCCCTAAGTTTTTTGATAAGCCGGGGTTTGAACCCCACCAGTATATGTTTGCTATGTCATTCGCTGCACCATTGATGATCTTTGCACCAAAGATAGCTGGCAGTATCTTTCATTTGAAAAGCACTGAGTCCGGCTTTGGTAAGTCTACTGGTCAGTTTGCTGGGGCTTCAGTATGGGGTAACCCTTCGTTGGTAGTACAGAAAGGGGAGGATACGTTTGCTTCTGTGTGGAAAGTTACAGAGACATACAAGAATATCGTTGTGTACTTAGACGAGTTGTCTAATAAAGAGGGTAAAGACCTTAGTAGCTTTGCTTATGCAGTCAGTCAGGGTATGCAAAGGAATCGTTTGCGGGGTAACTCTGGGGAGACTGTAGAGCGTTACAGAGGCAAGCCGTGGGCTACTCTGGTACCGACAAGCGGTAATACAGGCATCCTCGACACCATATCAGCCGACTTTAGACAGCATCCGAAAGGAGAAGCGCAACGTCTGTTAGAAGCGGAAACTTTGGTAAAACTCAAAGAAGATGCTGACACTACCAAAGAGGGCATCGAATTAAATCAGTTGTTAGATAACAACTACGGGGAGGCTGGAGAACTTTATATACAGAAGTTAGTGAAGAATCAGAAAGCTGCTGAAGGTTTGTTGCTTACTTACGTCAATAAACTCATAGAGCGTACGGGGCTAACAGCACAAAATCGCTACTGGTTATGGCAAGCCGCCGCTGCATTAACTGGAATGAGTATTGCACAACGGATAGGGCTGCATGATCTTAACGTAGCCAACCTAGAAGATTGGGTATGTAAAATGCTACGGAAGGCGCGTAGCGACACCACTGCTGCTGTAGTGGATATAAGGGACATACTTGCCCAGTACCTAGCCGAAAACAATCGCAACGTAATAAAAATAGATAGTACGGAATCTACGGACGACCCAGAGCTATCGGTCTATGCAACAGAGTATGAAAAACCTTTATACAAGATTGTAGCTAGGATAGAGGTGGACACTAATGTGATGTACATGTTGCCTACCCCGTTCAAGAAGTGGTGTGGTCAGAGAAAGCTGGAATACAGCCACATGCGGCGTCTGATAATCGAAGATTTAGGGGGCAGGGATGCTAAGTACAGGCTGAGCACCGGCATACCGGGGCTTAATTTACCGCCCACGTATGTTATTAAATTGGATTGGAGCGAGGAAAAGACCGTAGGGACGTCAGAAAAAGACGATATGTAGTAGTTCTACGTTGTTCTACTACACTATATTGTGGTACATTGCGCTCTCATCGTTCTCGTAGAGAGATCATTGCCCTCCTTGTGGGGGCATTTTTTTACAAGAAATAGTCGTCTTCGCCCAGAAGCTCTAAGCGGCTACGTAGTACTTTCTCGTACCTACGCTGACTCACTGTAATACCACCCAACATTCTAGCCATTTCACTGGTGATTCTATGCTGTCGGAGTGATCTAGCTTTGGTGTCTCCGGTGATCCTGACTTCAGGGTTTCGCCTGTTAAATTCGTTTATTTCCTGATCTACATCACGGACACCTTCAAAGTCACCGACTCTGTAAGCCATGTACCTTTGACGGAGAAGCTTTGTTTTTCTTTGGTTAATGTTTCTGTCTTTACGTTTTTCTACACCACTTATCTCTAAAGACTTGGTGTAACCCGCTGGGGCAAATCCAAATAATTGTCCGGCCAACACTAAAGGACTTAAATCTTGCGTGATTGGATCACCTCGTAATGTAGTCGCACCGCCGTCTCTAGCGTAACGGAAACTCTTTGCAAAACCAGATATAGCGGAGGGAGCTACTGATTCAAATGCTCGATCAGCGTAACCCTCTTCAAGCAATCTTTTAGCTCCAAACATCCTAGAGAATATACCCCCAAGAGGGCCACCTCCTAGGTCAAGAACAAGTTCAGCAAAACTTTCTGTTTCTTTATTGGGTAGAGTTCTGTGGATAAGATTAGTCATACCTATACGTGGGGCAATATCTAGTCCAAACATAGCATTCAATACGCCAGAGTACGGCCCTTCACCAAGTTGTCTAGCTACTATAGTCTCTGCATCGTCATCTTCATCATCTAACAAGAACAGGTTTGCTAACCCGGTGGCAACCCCATACAAAGGCAAACCCTGCGCTCCTGCAAGCAACCCAGACATACCGAACAACCCAACTATCTGTTTCTTAGCCTCACCCTTTTCATCTTTGTTGAGAGGGCTTCTACGAAAGGCAAGTCGGGCCATTTTCATTTGCAGATACGCCATAGAGATACCAAATCGCTTATACATAAGCAGGACACTGCCTATATCGCCTTGCGCTATCTTAGGTGCGGTATCTATCAAAGCACCACTGTTAGTATGCTCTATGTCGAGCATGACTTGGTTTATTATTTCTGTTCGTTCTTCGTCTGTTAAAGTATCACCACGCCCTGCTTTCTTGTTGTCGGCTATCTTCTTATCTACTGCCAGTTTATACGCAGCTATTGCCGTGACTTGCCTGTTAAAACGCTCACCCTGATGAAACATAAACCCAGATACAGCGTTAACAGTAGTTTGTATTCTGTCAAACTTGTTACCAGTAGGATTATCTATGTCTATCATATCACCTACTGTCGAAGCGTTTGCAGCCCCTCTGTCATCTAACGCTCTTACAAGCTGCCCCAGACCGGGGTACTTTTCAGTTACTTCGTTGGGTAGATTATCAGTATTCAGATTGGTGAGGTTGGGGCCATCAAACTTAGTCTCTCCTTCTCCGATACCTTCAAACGTATCTGCTTTTCTCCTCATGCCTGTACCCATGTACAGCTTAGTAGCATCGAACAACGCTTTCATAGTATTGCGGTAGCCGTATTTACCCGCCAAGAAAGGCAGTACGACAATCGGGAGAATAAAAGAGTTAACCAATGCGGAAGACAAATTAAGCCCCAGAGTATACATAAACCCAAAGCCTTTAAGTCGTCGCGCCCACGTACCAACTTGTGGGTTTTTAGCAAACTTTATGTAGCCTTTCGCCTGTTCAGATACTTGATCGGCAAACTCATAACTTTCGGAACCCACCAATTTATTCTTTGCGAGTTCTATCGCGTTCTCTCTATCGTTAAGAGGTACATCAAACTTTAAGTTATCTACTTGCCCCATGAACGCTGGCATACGCTCACTAAACACTTCTATTGCGTCAATCTCTGCGCCGTATACATCCTTTCTTTTTCTAAAAGAACTTTCCAAAGCACGTTCAGGTAGGGCATTTAGCATGGCGTCTTGTACGATAGTGCTTATCGCGCTACCAGCAGCTTGTACGTTTGCCACTATAGCGTCAGCTTCCTCTTGGCTCTTACCTTCTGCTAAAGCATCTTGTTTGGCTTTCTCTGCCGCAGCATAGCGCCTACTTAAAATATCTGCATACAACTTGTTAGCCCAACGTATGTCTACGCTTGTTGCTTCTGTTTTAGCGCCAGTGGGTCGAGTAGCAACAAGAGGTTCTAACGCAGTTTCAAACTCTGCATCTTGTATTTCTTGTGCAGTAGGTTGTCTTCCCTCTGCGTTAGCGCGTGCAACAACTTCGGCTCTACCGCGCTCCCTTGCTTCTACTATGGTGCTTTCTTTGCTTGTTAATAAGTCTTGTCTGAGTTGAGGGTCAGTCCTCAAAGCTTGTATGTATTCGTCTCGCTGCTTTCTAGTTGTAAAAGCAACTTTATACTGCTCGACACCTTTAGTTAATTTGTCAAACCCTTGATGGTTAACCCAAAAATCACCTTTTCTAAACAAAGGAAAGTACGGTTCAATAGATTCTTTGTTAAGTAGGTCAAGAAGAATCTTGTCTTTGAAATCTTTCTTTATTGCTTTTTCTTGTTCTGAATTGCCCGGTACTTTGTCTATTCGTTTTAGCAACGTCGAGCGTAGTTCGGAATATGCAGTAGCGTAGGCGTTCTTTAAAGTTACGTAAGCTCGCTGTGCTTCAGGGTCTAACTTGTTCCACTCAGCAAAAACTAAATCAAAATCTTCCAACTTACCGTCACTAGGATTAGTAATTGCTACTTTAGTATTTTTATCAACGTCTTTAAGTTTCTTTACTTCTGCATCCCTTGCTTCTTTTGACATAGGGGCAGAACGAAACTCACTACCGTCTTCTCTTACGTAGCTGTAACGAAAACCTTCGTAATACTGCCTAGCAGTGAATCCCTTAGACTTACCTGTAACAAGATCAATATTAGCTGAAGGGTCTACACGTTTAAGCGTGCTCTCCATGATGATAAGATTAAACAACGCACGTTGTTTTGGCCCAAGTTTTTCAAATACCTTGTTAAGTTCTTTGGTAGTGTCTTTTACTTTACGTAAGTATTTTTGCCGCGAGCCGTTCTTTAACTGAATTACTTTAAAAAGTTCATCAAGCTGTTTACCCAAATCCTGCATAAGCGGGTTCTGGTGATCTTTTATAAAATCAGCTATAGAGTTTAAAGGCAGTATGTTTAAGAACCACTGGTTCTTTTGATTAACAAAATCTGGTTGATCTATAAGCTTGTTGTACAGACTTATATCTGCTTTGGGTACAGCCCCACTTGCGTAAATACCTATTGTTTCATTGAGTATTTTGCGCTCGTTCTCTGCGGTCACTTCCATATTCAAACGCGCAGCATCTCTGAACTGCGGTGCGGGCGACATCATTTCACCCACTAAGTTGTCTACCGCGTTCTTTGCAGACTCTACTTTCTTGAAAGGTAAACCTCTAAACCTACGTATCAAGTTTTCTACTATATTTTTGAGACGCTCCAGCACTCCCAGCTTATTACCTTTTGTATCCATAGAGGCAAGTTTTGCTTGGAACTCAGGGTTAGAGAAAGCCTCTGCTATGAACTCATCTAGGTTGGTTGCACCGTATGCCGTATCTAGTCTGTCCCTTACGTCATCAAAAAGTTGCTGTAACTGTCTGGTTACGGGGCTACTCTTGTTTGCTATTTCGTGTGAAGTAACAGCGTGCAGTGCTTCGTGTAGCAGTACATGAGTGGTTGGCACCATGTCTGCGTTTAGTATGATGGTATTAGTTTTAGGGTCAAACGTGCCAGCCAGCAATTTGCCTTCGGGCGACATCAGGTTGGTTTCAAACGTAATTTTTGTGTTGCCGTCTTTTATCAATGCGGCACTAATTGCCTTAGCGGTTTTAGCAACATCTTTACTGGTAGTAGTCGCTGCCAGTAGGTCTAACCCTTCAGTTAGCTTACCGTCTTTTAGCAGTTGGCCTATTTCTGGGTCTAGCGCCATAGTCGTAGACGCTATAGATACAGCCAGTAAGTTTTTACGTCCTTTGTTGTTTAAGGTGTCTATAACCTTATTTAATTTTACTTTTGAATCCTTAGATAGATTTGCCACAGCCCAGTCTACATCAGCCCTAGCACCATCTTTTCCATCTACAAAATCTTTTGCTGTCTTCTGTATCCAAGCATCAACACTAATGTCAGTGTCTGCTCTTGTTTCTATTTTATTCTCGTCAGATGCAAACTCCCCCTCACGCGCAGCCATTTGCTCATCGCCCATAGCATCAGGTTCTAAGTTTTCATCAAGGGCGTTGTTAGTAAGTGGTGCCTCACCGCCCGCTTTCGCCTGTATTCGTCGTTCTAGGTCTGCTTTCTTTTCTTCAAAATCAAGTTGTTTTTCAAAGTCATCATAAGAGTCAGTTGTTTCTTTTGTTTCTGCTGTTAATTCTTGTGCTGCTGGTTGTGCTGCTGTTGTTTCTTGTGCTGCTGTTGTTTCTTGTGCTGCTGGTTGTGCTGCTGGTTGTGCTGCTGGTTGTCTACGCGTGCCCCTACTCTGCGCTTCGGGTGTTATACCACCGCGTGGGCCAACCATAGGAACTTGTTCTTGAGGCTGCGATTCAGAACGCTCTAGCGCACGCTGTTCTGTAGCTATTTGTTGAGCAAGGTCTGCGCCTATAACAGCATCTTGTGCAGCTTGATCTCTAGGTTCCATACCGGGCATTTCTAATTGCGCTTGCCCTTCTACTGGAACTCCTCTTGTTAGTTCTGCTTGTAGGGCCGCCTGCATAGCAGTAGGAGTGCCTTCGGGTAGACTAGCAGCACGTTCTACTGCGGCCTGTTGTGCAGCTTCTTGTTTTGCTTTTAGCGTTGCTTTTAGTTCAGCTTGTCTTTGCTGTTCAGCCCGTTGCTCAAACGCTATATCTTGCTCTTCGCGTTTTATGCTTTCCTCTACGGCTTCTTCTATTGTTAATTGCTCAGGTGCCGCTCCACGAGCAATTTGCTCCATCTCAGGAGCTACTTCTAATGCTTCTTGCTGCGCGGTTTCTCTTTCTACAGCTTCAAAAGTAGGGCGAAACGCAGGTTCGTTAAGTAAAGCTACAGCACTTCTTTTGTTTTCAGGCTTAATGCGAGGGTTATTGGCATATTCAACTACAGCCCCTACTGCTGTCCTAGCTTGTGTAGGATCAGCTAAATCTAAACCTGCAATCGTTTTACCTAATTTTGTACTAGCCCCAATATTAAACGCCGCTAAATCTTTTGCGCTGTACGTTGTTTTAGGTTCTCCAGTTGGTAGGAGTGTCTGGGGTAGGTCTAACTGTGGGGCTTCTCTGCGTAACCTATCTGCTTCTGCAAAAAGAGCTTCTTGTTGCGCTATGGCTTCTGCATCTACATCAGAGGGTGTTTCAGCCAGTTCCGCTAGATCAATCGTAGTATCTTGTGTAGCTTCTTCCGTAGGTGCTTCTACAAACGTAGTATCTCTAAGGCGTTCTGCTTCTTTTCTAGCTGCTGCTCTGCCAGTTACACTGCCGATTGGGCCAAGTGTGCCGCCCACTGTGGCTGCGAGGTACGCAGCTTCGCCGTATTCTGCTATGGCTTCTGGTGACAATAAATCCAGACCAGCCTGTGCTCTTTCCAGAACTTGTTGTGCCATTTCTGTGGGCATTTCCGCAGCGGCACCAGTGGCAACACCCCGGCCTATTGCACCTACGCGGCGCTCACCTTTTCTTAAACTTGGTAGCAGTTTTTCATTTGCTGCTTTGACTAACTTATCCGCGTCTTTGGCAGCGTCTCCAACTTCGTCAAGTTGTTTACCTATTACTTTGCCTACTACACCTCTGCCCAGTATAAAATATTGCCCTATCAGTTCCGGCACAGCCTGTAGTGCCGCAGTGCCTACTGCTTTACCTGTGTCAATATCAACAGGACGTCCTTCGGCTATATCTGCTTCTGCCTGACGTTCGATATTGTAGCCAGCGAACTGCGGTATGAGAGACGCAAGTGCGCCCAAACCGCCACCTATTACTGTACCGACACCGGGTATAAAAGAACCTAAAGCTGCACCTGCTGCTGTAGCCCCAAGTTGCGGTACTTGCCCCGCTACTGCTCGTGGTATCTGTCCTAGCGCGGTTCCAACGGTAGGTAGAATACCTTCGGCGTCTCGTACAGCTTGGAAGGATGGGCCTTCACCATACTTTTGAGCGATGTCTTCACTACGCTCTAGTGCAGCAAGGGCTGCTGCTTCATCATCACCTAGCACGGCTCCAGCAGTAGTGCGGAAAGCTGACGCGAGTGATTCCGCGCCACGCATAAGCTCCCCACCGATAGTGCTCTCAGGTGGAGGCGGGGGTTGAGTTACGTCTATACCTTCTTGGCGTCTGTAATAAGCACGTTCAGCTAATGTTGCACCTTGCTCTCTGGTGGTGCCTTTTGGGACGTAGAAGTCAAACTTTTCCCCAGATGGGGCTGTGCCTTTTACGATGGGCATTTATTATTCCGCGCCAGTTTCCGATATGTCAGTATCAAATGCACCTACTTCGCCTTGAGTTTGCCTTACTGCTTTCATTAGTTCATTTAACCTACTGTTTGTAGCTGCTCTCATTTCTGCTGCTAACAAATCTGGATTATTGCCGTATTCAATCTGCAAATCCTGCATTTTCGTGTTGAATATCTCGTCTCTTCCGGTTACCAAATTATCCAACATAGATTCAGCAAGTTTTCTGTCGTCTTTTGCATAGTTTTCTATTGCGGTTTGTTGAGCCTCAAACAACATTCGTCTATTGTCCGCGTTTAGCTTAGCCAGAGCCGCATTGTAGTCTTGTTCTATACCATACCGTTGGCTAGCGATCTTGGCAGCTTCGATAGCTTCTTTAGAGGCTAGAGCTTCGCGGCGTTGGTCTTCGGCCATCAGACCTCGTAGCCCACCGCCTAACGCACCTGCTGTACTTGTTTGTCCACCACCGCCAGCTAGGAAAGCCTGTAGGCGACCAATATCTACGTTGTCGAAAAGACCTTTCTTTTCTTCTGGCTCTTCAGGCCGTACAGGGCCAGTTTGTAGTTGTCGCAAAACATCCCCCAACGTGGGGTCAGTAATAAACTTCTGCTCGTCTTTTGGTCTAGCTGGCCCCGCAGTAGCTTCGTCATACTGCTCTTTAGTTACATCAATAGGAGCGGGAGGCGTCTCTCGTCTTTCCAATGCACGGTTTATTAAACGCTGTTGTCCTTCTTCACGCGTCATGGCGTTAAGCTGTTGGGGAGTAAGGCGTTCTTCTTCCGGCACGTTATACCTAGCTCTGCGTATTTCTGCTTGGCTAGGAAAATCAAGTAGTTCTTGTGGAGACATAGCGTCAGGGTCTTGATACAGCTCCTCTTCTCCCAAGCCACCTGTTATACCACTAAGAAGACGGGAAATTCTGCTACCCAAACCTAAAGGCTCCCCGGTTTCTGGGTCTAAATATGCCCTACCAACATTACTGTTTACACCTCCACCGGGGGAAAACGCAGTAATTTCAGGCGGTAAGGTATTAGCAGGGTCTACCTCATCTATCATATCTTGAGACCGCGCTAACATCTTTATGTAGTTAGCTGCTCTACGTGCTTCCTCTTCTTTGGCTTCTTGCTGCTTCCTGCCTACCATCTGTAGGTATTGCAGACCGCCCATAGCACTACCGTCGCCTCGATTGACGTACTCGCGTGCTTTAGGAAACATTTGAGAAAACTGTTCTGCACGGGTGGGAGGGCCAGATACAGCCGCTCTTGGTGCTCTGTCATCAGGGCGAGGCATAGGCATTGTCGACGTAGAAGTCTCACGCTCTCTATTCCTACCCATTTGACCAAGACTGTCTGTTACGGGGGTGCCTGTACCTCTACCGCCGAGCACATTTCCCCTACCTATACGCTTTTGCTCACCGGATAATCGACTTTCGTCTGCGGCGTCGCTTGTGCCCCCAAACTCTATAGACCGAATGTAATTCATTATTCTGTCTAAGAGGCCACCATCTTTGTACCCAACAATACCGCCATCGCGCATACGAATATTAGGCGCAGGCTGTGTAGGGATGCCCATAGCTTGGCGTTGCATAGCCTGTGAATCACGGGCAGCTTTCATCTGTACTCCCGGCATTACTGAACGCATCATGTCATTCTTGGTAACTTGTGCGTTAGACATGTCGAGTTGATCTCTAACTGTACCTGCCGGGGCTTGTGTAGCCGCTTGCATAGCATTTCGTGCTGACGCGTAATCATTGCTCACTTTTTGAGCAACAAGTAAGTCCATAAGACTTTTGCTTTGCGCGTACCGTTGCTGTGCTGCTTGAGGGTTACCACCAACAGCCATTTCTCTCATTCTTAATTCTGTGTCTATGCCAGCCATTGTTAACCCCTAATTAAACAGACCCATAGTATCGAGTAGACCCAAAATACCACCGGCACCGCCCATAAATTGACTAAAACCGCTGGGTTCAGCATACTGATACGTCTGCGTAGATATCGGCAGACCTTGTAGTAACGACTGCCTGAATTGAAGTTTCTTAAAAGGGTCGTCTCGTTCTTCTCGAAACTGTGCGATGTCTGCCGCAATGCCTTCTTGCTCTATACCGCGTTGTTCAGCGCCTGCTTGTCGTTGTGTACCTAGCACATCTAAGCCATATCCTCTTTCTTTGCCGAGCAAATCTACTGCCTTATCGTAGGCTTGTTGGTAACCCTGTCCAGTAAGACCCGCCATACGATCTAATAGGCCGCGTTGTAATTCAGCTTCTGCAATACCTTGACGCGAACCACCGTAGGCTCCTGCTCTGCCGTACTGGCTTTGGAGGTTTTGGGCAGCTATATCTGCTTGTCTTTGCGCGGCTTCAAGCTGCGGGTTAAGTGCCTGTTCTATATAAGGATTCATCAAGCTAGCAATTTGTTCCTGCGTAGTTGGCGCACCCTGTTGCATGGGTTGCGTGGGTTGCTGTTGAGTCATTCCTGCAATCGTACCTAACCCACCGGACTGAGAAATTGTCCTAAAACGCTCAAGCTCTTCTTGCGTAACAGGTCGTCCTTCTTGTAGTGGCCTATCATCTGGCCCTAGCGGCTCTGCTACCATAGCTAGCCCACCGGGCTGAGATGCGGGTCTACTGCGTTCCCCTATTTGTTGGATTTCTAATGGAAGATCTTGCAGACTATCCCCCGGTTTTGCCCCAAAACCGCGATAAGTAGGAACCGCTGGGAAACCACTCGAACCCCCATACCCCATACCAGCTCCAGTAAGAGTGCTAGGCATAACAAGGCTTCCAATCCCTTCGTAAGCTTTAGCTTGTAACTCAGAAGGTCCAGCCGTAAGAGCGCCGGTATAAGCCTGATATGGCATAGAGGCAAGAGCCGCCCCACGTCCAAGCATTTCTCCTACATA
>Ga0208645_1001883_pt1 | contig 17527 bp, 27 predicted proteins | sample VirMetDEL_Sep_01_FD_184519 | JGI IMG/M metagenome (GOLD analysis project Ga0208645, IMG submission 184519) | Aqueous microbial communities from the Delaware River and Bay under freshwater to marine salinity gradient to study organic matter... | ecosystem: Environmental > Aquatic > Marine >... | reverse complement strand
GAGATTAGACTTTGAGATCGCCAGACTCAAGAATTGTGGCGAGTTGAAGAAGCAAGGTATCTATTTCCACCCCAAGTCTCCATATTATAAAGTGTGTGCGGATGTGGTTGTTACTAATCCCGGTGGTGTCATTCCCCCACATAAACATTCTATCCCTTCGGTTTCAACACCTTCTTCAGTGCCCGAATCGCCTCAGTCCTCTCGCGCTGAAGATCTTGGCGGTCCCTTACAGACAAAACAGGAACAGACTTCCCCCTGATAGCAGCAATCTTTTTCATAACTTTTTTGACCGTTGGTTTGATAACCTTTAGTAGGATATCTGCCAGCGGTTTTGCCATAAGTGCTGATGCTGTTGCGACAACAGCAATACTTGAGGTAGTTACTACAACGCCAGCAGCAGGAAGACCAGCAATTACTTGCTCTGGTAGAGGCACAGGTTCTGTAATCTGAATACACTGGTTGCCAACTAACTGATAGTCAGTAACCTTCTTTCTAAACCCTTCAATGTATGTGCCGACAGGTTCCTTCGCTGCTTGTGCTGGTGTGGGGCAGTCCACCTTAGCAGTAGCAGCGGGAGTTTTAGGTATCGGTAGGTCTGGTGCTTCGGGAGCTTTAGGTTGCCTTGTATCTACAGCAGGACGCTGAGTAGGTAGCGTCTGGTTAGGTTCAAAGTTGGGAGGATTGTATGATGGCACTTGACCATCACAGAAGGTCATGTTACCCCTAGGGTCAACTTCCCTGAGGTCATCAGTCTCTCGTGTCTCTACACACCCAGGTATGTCAACCACAGGCATTCCTATATCCACAGTAACTGGAATAGGATAACCAGTAAAGACTTGGGGTATAGAATTGTCAAAAATTTTCACTTCAGGAATTTCATTTCCCCGTATCTTTATTGGTTTGATTTCCATTAGCAATCATTAAAAACTGATCCTACTTCTGAACCAAGTTCAGATCCTGCCTTTTGTCCTAAGAGAAGTGCCCATCCACTTGCCAACCAACCCACGTAGGGGATGCTGGATACTGCTGGTACAATTAAACCAGCACTAATTGCTGTTCCTGCCATTGCACCTTGTGACCGTGCTCCAGCGTCCGCCACTATACACTCTATGTCTTCTGCAGACTTTCCCTCGCCATTAATGGCGCCCCCTATATTTCTATTACCTCCAGCAGTGTACTCATCACGACGATACTCAATTCTTTTTTCTGAGCCACCACCAAATAAACCTCTTTTGGTTTTATCTAAATCAAGATTTTTTTCAGATGATAAAACTTTCGGATCATCTGCCCTATATCTTATGCTGTATCCATCTTTGTTGACATCAACCTGATAGGATGAGTATCTTCCTTGAGGTAGATTGACAATAGGATGCCTAAGACTATCAGATGACCTGATAAGGTGCCCTAGAACACCAATGTGAGCAAAGGCAACAATACCACCTACTGTAACAGCAAACCACTTGAGGGGAGATTTGGGAGTCATTTTACGCTAGGAATAGCAGGACCTGTGGAATTTGGAATCTTGGGCATCTTGGATTCAAGCATACCAGGAAGGGCAGCAGTGACTGCTTCTGTTGCTGCCTTAGTAGCAGCACTCTTTGCCTGATCAATCAGAGCTTCCTTATTAAGAAGGACATAACTTGTGCCACCTATAAGAGCAGCAGAAGTCAAACCAGATAAGATTGCAATTACATTAATTACTTTTTGCATTTTTGTAATTTTGAATGGAAAGAAGGGTAGTATAAGGTATCCATGCAGGATGTTCATCACCAAACTGAACTTGGACTTCAGTGATTACTTTTTGTAATTGTATACTGTATGTTTGTCTTGTGTTTTTAACACAACTTAGTGGACTAGTCATTGAAGTCTTTCATAAACAGTTTCATATCTCTATCTAGCTCTTTTTTCAACTTACGCTTCATCAATTCTATTTTAATTCTTAACGGAATGTATCTTATTTGAAGGTCCAACCAAGCAAACACTCTTAATGTTCCTTCAATTCCAGCATAAGCAATCATCAAAGCAACAATAGCAACTGTCAGATAGAGACTAATCATTAAATCAAAGTTCCTTTAGCACGTCTAATTTCTCTTAGTTCTTCAAAGTTTTTCTGCTTAGTTCCTCCATCGTATGCCCAGGCATATCCTTCGGTGATCATTTGTTCGTTGAGAGAGACTTCTCCATCTCCAATATAAAGCCATCCCAGGAGTCTACCGTATTTGCCAACACCCCCAACAAGCTCAGTCCTAATAACGAGGTCATCATCACCAGAGATAGCACCATTGAGCTTGTCTTCGAGCCAGTGGGTTGCATCGTAACCAAGAGCCTTCTCTTCGTCGTCCTTAGTTCGTTTCTCTGGCGTATCGACTCCTGCAACTCTGACTCTTTCTTTCTTATAAAGGTCAAAACCCAGATCAATAGTGACATCGATTGTATCACCGTCTACAACCCTATTTATTTCCACTACTCGGAAATTATAGCAGGACTTCCTGCTAGGTGGAAGCATAGCACCCATTACTTCTTCTTACCTCCGTTCTTAGCTTTCTTTGCTGTTGCGTTGCCCTGGTTCTGCTTCTTGTTGTTTGCAGTCCCCTTCTTGCCCTTGTTCGGACTCTTGGACATCTTCTTCTAGTTCCTTATGTGATAGGCGTAAGATATATATGACACAATATAGCGTAAATGCTAATCCACAGCACAGAAGTATGATTACGGACCAAACAGGATCATTAATATCATTCATGTTTATTGAAAGGCTCCCAGTGTTGCCACTTGTATCTGTGTACTGTCCATATGCCTATGATAGGAAAAACAACTAAAAGATAACAAAGGAATCCTAATGATACTGGATTTTCTAATGCTACTCTTGCGAAGTGTCCCATTTTTTTCTAAAATACCTGTCTACTTGATTTAAACAATCTAATGGTGCTGACTCATCACTCATTGCCCAGTCATAACAATAATCAATCATACTTGAAGTAACATGGTTTACACCATACAATCTAGAAAAAGATGATGATGCAAAATGGAACCTTTGCTTAGTGTGCGGTCCCATTTCCCTTATAGTCTTTGGAATCATAATAGTTACCTTTTCTTGTAGCAACAAATAATGTTGTCAAGACAAAAGGCACTGCTATAACTAACAGTGCCTTACCAAGTAAGTATTCCATTAGGTATTTGCAACTACTCTATCTATGAGAAATTGCTCACATTTACATATAGATTGTTTTGAGTTACTAACATCAAATTGTTGGCATTACAGGTGGTTCACCAGACTTCTTATCCGTTACAGTAGAAATTTGAATTGGTGCCTGTTCAATACGAATTGTTTGAGCAGGTGCTGTCTGTGCAGCAGCAGCAATCAATTTCTCAAGATCTGCTTTAGTGATTCCGCCACCAGTACCCATCTTCATTGTGCCATCACCAGATTTCTTTGCTGTCTGGACACCAAAGGTAGCTAGAACCCCAGTGAACACAGATGCAATAAAAGTGGGATCAAGTTTCTGTTCTGGAATACCAAGAGCAGCTGGAAGTTTAATATATGCCAGGGTAAGAATACCACCAGACCAGACTAGAATCCCCAGTCTAACCATTGTACTGATTGCTTCTAACTGACCTTCATGATCCTCAGCAGCATTTTTTATCTTGCCAAGGAAACCTTTTTTCTTTTCTTCTTTAACTTCAGGAGATTCTTGATTCTTGTCTGACATTATAGAGTATGTGAGGCTCTGTTATTTATTTTTTTGTATTAAAAAAGGAGGACTAATCCTCCTCTACTTTATTGTTGAAGATACTCAAGAACTTTTTCTGGAGTGGATTCTTCATAGGGATCAGTGTCTGCATTGTCTCTAAACCCTTCTTCAATGAAGAGTTTCTCAATGATTCCATCATTAATGACAGCAGCATAACGCCAACTACGCTCACCAAAACCAAGGTTAGACTTACGAACCAAGTAGCCCATAGAACGGGTGAAGTGGGCATTGCCATCAGGAATAAGTTTTACTTTCTCAATACCCTGATCTTTTGCCCAGGCATTCATCACAAAGCCGTCATTAACAGAGATGCAGTAAATATCATCGATCCCAAGTTGAACAAACTCTTCAAATCGTTCTTCAAATCCAGGGAGTTGATAAGCACTGCAAGTAGGAGTAAATGCACCAGGCAGACTAAAAATAACCACCCGCTTACCAGTGAAGAGATCCAGGGAAGGTTTAGTAACAAACTCTCCATTCTCACGGAATACAAACTCTACTTGGGGTACTTGATACTGTTCTTTACGCATTTTTACTTCTATCATTTAATTAGTGGGATTATAGGCGGGAATCATCATACCCCCGCCAAAGTCATCATCATCGTCAACATCATTACTGCCAAGGGTGCTGATGAGTATCCACATTCCCAGTAACATTGATGCTAACAATAACATCACCATACTCCAGGAATGACTTGACCAGTTGCAAAGTAAGATGCAACTGCTGCAACAAAACCAATCATTGCTGCACGACCATTCAGTTTTTCTGCTTTGTCATTAAACATTTTAATAAGTCTCCGAAAGTTGTTGTACAGAATATCCTAAGAGGACAAAAAAGGCAATACTGGTAACAGTAAAGATTACCTCAGTCATCAGAAGATACCGAAGAAGAACTTACCAGTGATTGCATATGAAAGGAATCCAGAGATGATACCCATCATTGCCCAGCGTCCATTGTAACGCTCAATGCCCTCCATAGGAGTCAGAAGACCCTTGCTGTGGTAATCTTCAATAACCATTTGAGGCTCTTTGGCAAACATATTTTGTTGCCCATACTCATTAGTTGTTACAGTCATTGTCTTTTGTAAAGATTTATAACACAATTATATAGCAAATATAAAGGGGTGTCAAGCACCCCTGTGTTTTGGTTTCCCAACAAATTGTTCACCAGATTACGTTAGTCTTTAAAATCTGGATTTTTTCTAAGAAAATTTCTCACATAAGAATTGACATCAGTATCCATTTGATAATGTGCATGAAGGTGAATTCCTTCAATCAAAATAAGTGCTGCAAATAGAATAGTTGGAATCAACCACAATTCATTAGCAAGTTTCCTAATACTAATTTTTTTCTTTGGATTTAATTTACTCATACCAATAAAAAAGGGACTCCAAAGAGTCCCTTAGTTTTATCTGATTAAGTTATCAGAAGGTCCACTTAACACCAGCCTTGGTGCCGTAACCACGGTCAACACCAGCAACGCCAGAACCGACGAAGCTGACTTCACCATAAACACCCAGGTTCTCAGTAGCAGCAACGCTCAGACCTGCCTTACCAGAAGGAACAGTGTCAGAAGCAGCACCGTCAGGAGAAACGACAGAAGCACCTGCTTGGACGTAGTAACCAAGAACACCTTCGGTGCCTTCGTAACCTACATGGAAGTCAGTGGTTGTGCCATTGTAGTTCGAACCAGTGAAACCACTGTTTGCTTCTACATTAACGTAGGGTCCTGCCATTGCAGCACCAGCGAAAAGGGGAGCAGCAGCCAGAGCTGCGAATGCGGATTTAATCATTTTTGATACCTCGTATTTTTCTCGCAGAATTTTATACCTGCGGATGTAAAGAGACTCGACTTGTCTCTGTTGTTCGCAAACCAATCAGCGAGTAGTTGAGGCTTCATAGGTTTGTTACAGATCATGAAGCAAGTGCCTCATGAATGTTTATTTATAATACCTTAATATTCTTGGTTTGTCAACCCCCTTCTTGTTTTTGGGAGGGTTCTACGACTCTCCCTAGGTAAGGATCAAAATCCATGAGTTCATCAATGGACATTTGGCATCCCTTATTTGCCCAGTAATTGAGTTGAGCATCATGATTTCCTTTATGGAATACATCAATGTGCTCTGGATGGATGCTAGATCCTAACTCAATACGATAAAGAAGGAGGGGCATTGAATAAGTATTGCCTGAGTTATAGAGAAGATCATCAGCCACAGGGCGTGGTCTCACTCCATTATCAAGTTTATACTTATCACCTTTACAATGAAGATCAATCATCTTCTTTGCGTGGTGCCTGGTGATAAGATAACATGCTGTGGAGAATTCATTCACAAAACGTTTATGGATCTTCACATGCAGGTCACCAGTACAGATAATAGCAATCTGTACCACATCCCAGTCATATGGAATTTTACAATAGAAATCCTTCCATGTAAAGTTCCAGAATCTTACTAGATCCAAGTTACAATCATCTTCCATCATGATTGCGTATGGTTCATCAGTATTGTAATAAAAATCTTTAATCGCTCTAAGGTGAGATGTGGTACAACCAATTTCACCAGACGTCATCATATCTGGATACCTTCCTTTGAGGATGGAACCCAGATCATCATCTCTACCATCATAAGCAGAGATACGTTTATAGTTTTCTATCTCCCAATACTTGAACTGCTCCTCCATGTATTTCCATCTTTCTGGTTGACCATCAAGATTAATACAGTAGATGGGACCAATACCTTTTAACTTGTATGCTGCTTTGTTTCTATCTCTTTCCATGGATTACTTTTTCAACATTTGGCAGGAAGTATTCACTTAGTATTTTAGACCATTCAAACTGTTTAGCATAGTCTAGAATCTCTTGTCTATTGTTCACAGAATATTCTCTGTTCTCAATAATCTTTTGTTCCACATATTCCAAATCATTAATCTTATCTTCTGGAATGACTGTGATGAACTTCTTAGTGGTATCTAGGTTAGCAGATGCCCACTGACTGATAACCACCCCCAGACCAGCAGCAAATGCCTCTGGACAGACCAATGGATGTGCCTCACCATCTGACAGCAAGACAAGGTTTCCATAACTGGTTAACATCCTATGTAGCTTATCTTTGTCCCACTCTCCCAGATAGTTCTTTGCTTTATCAAATCTACTGTCAGCAATATTTCCAGCATACCAAAGAGAACTAATATTCTGGAATAAGTGCTGTCTCTTTCTGGAATCAACCTTTGCAAGATAAATTGATCTATCTCCATTGTTTGGATCAGAGGTAAACTTAAACTTATTCAGATTAACACCATTAGGATTCAGGAAAAGTTTTTCTCTAGGAATACCAGCAAATTTGTGATAGACGTCGTTGATACCCTCAGAGAGACCAAACACATTGGGTTTGATTCTAGTGAACTGATCAAACACTCTTTGCTTATAACCACCCATCATTTCAGGACGTTCAATATAAGCAAAGTGTGTAGTTACAGCACAAGGGTATTGAATGTAGGGGTAGATAGGAACCCAGTCATCATAGTTAATATGAACAAAGTCAGGACGAAACTCATTGATCATCTGAATGACCTGTCTAGGGTCACCCACATTCACAATCTGAACACTATGACCCATCTGAGTTAGTGTTAGTTTCATATCCCAAATCAATGACTCCACAGCACCCCAACCCTTTGGGGGGATTGGAGTATTGGGTCCAATAATACTAATCTTCATTTGATAATGCTTTCTACATTTTTTACATACTTGTCAATCAGAGTGGTCAGAGAGAAAGTCTCCATACCATAGTCTCTAATTTCTTTTCTGTTGGCACAAGAGTATTCTCTATTCTCCTTGATCTTTTGATTGATGTAATCAATATCATTCAGTTTGTCATCAGGGATGACAGTAATAAACTCTTTATCAGTATCAAGTTCAGCAGCACTGTGACGTGAGATAACTACACCAAGTCCTACTACTAGTGCCTCCTTGATAGCAAGAGAAGTTCCATTCTCTCCATCACTCAAGAGCACCATGTTAGCATACTTGGTTAAGTCAGCACAGAGTTTCTCTCTACCCCACTCACCCTTATAGTAATCTTTGTCCTTATCAAAGGATGTTCCAGGTTCATATTTGCCAACAAAATCAACACCAGTTAGATCCTGGTACATATCTTGCTTCTTTCTAGCAGAAATCTTACCAAGATAGATTGATTTATCTGTGTAGGTACACTCAGTATCATATGTGAACTCTGGATCATTAGTGCCTTCCATCAACCAGAAGAGTCTATCTTCTTCCCAACCATGCTCTTTATACCACTGAACATCTTTGGGAGAAACAGCAAAGTTGTAATACTTTTCTTTATTCTGAACCATCCAATCAGCAACTCTCCAATATCCATCCTTCTTATGCCAGTCAGGTTGATCAATATATGGATAGTGGCTGCTGAATAGAATAGGACATTTAACTTTTCCATAAAGAAAATCTACCACAGGATAGAACACATCATAGTGAATATGAATTACATCATAGTCACCTGCTAAACATTCTTTAGCAATCTCATTCATATCAGGTGTATTGATTATGTCACCCTCGTGACCCATCTCCCCCAATACACATGCTCTATCCCACATCTGTCTTTCCAGAGCACCCCACCCATCAGGAGGGATAGGCATGATGCCAGGACCAACTAGACAAAACTTCATTTCAAATTTCTCCAATAATCAAGAGTATCATTAATGGTTTCTTCCAGGGAAATCTTTGGTTCCCATCCCAGAAGTTCCTTTGCCTTATTTATGTTGCCCCAAATAATTGGCTCATCAGTGGGTCTGAACAGACTCTCATCTTGATAGATCTCTCTGTCACCTAAAATCTTATGAATGATCTCAGAAACAGCATAAGTTTCTGTTCCACCCAGATTGATAGTGGTGTTCTTAATTTTCTCACATAGAATCAAACCTTCTACAAGATCCCTGACATCAACAATAGATCTGATAGCATTCAAGTTTCCCACAGGAATAGGTCCTTCAGAGGTAACTGCTTTCTTACACACATCAGAAATGAGATCATTCATCTTTCTGGGTCCAGTACAGTTGAAGATGCGAACATTCACATAGTCAATACAACCCATCTCATAGTAGTTTCTGATGATATGTTCTTGTGCTAGTTTACTTGTTCCATAAGGAGACAGTGGTTTAGTGGGAGACTCTTCATCTGGTGGTATAGACCAATCAATATCACCATATACAGCAGAAGATGAAGCATTGATAATAAGAGGTTTATGATTTAAAACTCTACATGCTTCCAGCAGATTCTGTGTCCCAATGATATTAGTATTCAGAGTGTGTTTAACAAACTTGAATGAAACATCAGGTCTGCTTTGTGCTGCTAGATGAAAGATAACTTTAGGTTTAAACAACTCAATGGACTTGAGTGTACTTGAAAACGACAAAAGATCGAGTTGAACATGATTGTCCAACTCTTTCATAAAGTTATCCTTATCATCAATAGTTGGTTGATGATATGTTGCTAGAACATCACAGTTACGTTGTTTAAGGGAATCATATAAATGAGTTCCCATCATTCCAGCAGCACCTGTGATTAGGTATTGAACCATGATTTGAAATTCTCCAATCTTTCTGGTGTTCCTATGTCAAATTTTTTAGACTTTATGGTCTTATAGGAAAGGTTTATGTTAGGTAGTATATCATACTCCATACTAATTGGGAAATTATCTGGCAAACATAAGTCTTTCTTATAGAGTTTATAGATGCCCATGTTTACCATTCTCTGTTTGCCAATGGCAGTCTCGTCCTTCTCAACAAAATTCCTTACAGTTCCCCATGCCCCTTTGATATATCCTTCATCACCAATAATAGTTTCCCAACTCACAAACACAGTAGATTTATCTGTGTCTAGGTTAAAGTCGTCACTGAAAAATGTATCACCATTCATGACATAAAAAGAGTCTGGCAGATCAATCTTTTTCAACCAACCACCAGTTCCTGAAGGTTCTCCTTCATTGATAATATTCACACCAAGACCTTGAAGAGTTAGATCTCCAGTGAAATAACCATAGTTGTGATCTGAACAAACAAGAGTGATGTCAAATCCTTTTAGATTATCAATGACATGTTTGATAAAAGCTTGCCCTTCAATATCAATTAATGCTTTAGGTTTATGAGTAACAGAGGAAATCCTGGTCCCCTTTCCACCTACCAAAATGTAAAGTTTAGTCCCCTTTGACAACTCTGTAACTATCATCTTCAAAATGTTGTGTAGAAAATTCAAACAGTTCTGTATCAGTGATTGCCTTCATCTGATGGCGTAATCCAACAGGAACATGGAAGGTATCACCTGCTCTCAAGATTTCAGTCTTTGCCTCATTGATATCATCAGTTTTTCCATGAGTAATATACATCATACCACTCTGAACATAAAAGACCTCATCTTTGATCTTATGATAGTGATAAGAGCATTTCAATCCTTCTCTGAAGAATAGAAGTTTACCACAGTATTCTTTTTTATTGACAATCCACTTTTCATATCCCCAACCTTTGGGGTGGATTTCTACTGCCTCCATACATCTACTCCATGTTTTACAAACTTAAATGGAACAATCCTACCTGTATCTCTTTTCTTAAGTGCTGTAATCAGTTTGTGTCTATTTTCAAACTCTGTAAAGAGAACCATATGTCCTCCACCACCAGCACCAGATATTTTAGCAGCAGTTGCTCCATTAAGCATAGCATATTCATAAGTATCTATGAGAGCAGGAGAACCCACTTTGCTGTTAGTCTGTAACTTAAGATTCCAGTAGTCATTCATCAAGTCAGATAGTTTCTTTACATCACCCACAAGAAGACTTCTCTTAAACTCTATACAAGCCTCTTTGATTTTGTGTGTAATCTCAACAGTCTTTGTATCTTTTTCTAAATTACTTGAAGTTCCTTCAATAATTCTTACATCACTTCTAGGTGAACCCACATAATACAGAACAGTATTCATCTCAAGCATGTTCTGTGTCTTGTAGTTCAATCTCAATGGGTTCACAATGGTTCTGCCATCTTGTAAGAACTCAATATAATTGAACCCACCAAATGCTGCTGAGTATTGGTCTTGCTTACCACCAGGTAAGTCACAGATTTCTCTTTCAATCTTTAAGGCAGCAGATGCTGTCTCATACTCGTCAAAGGGGATTCCATAATATTCACTAATGGCAGCCACTAATGCCACTACAAGGGCACTAGAACTCCCCAGACCACTCCCAGGAGGTGCCTCAACATAGGTTGTAATCTTGACTGGTGTCTTTCTGGGATGAGACCTAGTAATATACTGATAAGAGTTAATCAGAAGTTTCAGTGGTCCACCCACATACTGATCATCAAGAAACTCATGGGTGTCTTCAATATCAAGGTCAACACTCTTAAAGCACCAGTCATCCCATGGTTCCACTTTACAGTAAGCATACTGATCAATAGTGCCACTTAAGACAACACCACCATGATTGTTCCAATAAGGAGAAAGGTCAGTACCACCACCAGCAAGACCCAAACGTAGTGGTGCTTTAGCGAATACAGTCATATCACTCCTTGATGTAACAAACTTTCTCCAGTTCTTCAATCACACTTGGTTCAAGACCGCTGGTGATGTCGCTGGTGTAGAATTCTTTGATGTCATTATGGAACAAGAATACTTTCTGATATTCTTCATCACCAGGATTCTTCCCATAGAAGATACCATCTTCAAGTTTGAGAGGCATTTGATTATGGTTAGAACTGTGATTCATAGAACCATTAGCAAACTTATATCCACCCTCTTTATGAAGGGAGAGAGTCAGCAAAAGTTCATCAGTCACTCCCTCTGGGCAATTGCCACCAGAGAAGATGGAATCAAAGATATTAGAGAATGTCTTAAAGATTTTATCATGAACACCCTTCTTGAATAAGAATACTCCTGATGCGATGTATCTTTGTTTCAGTGCCTCTTCAGTTAGCAAATCTCTGATGGCAGGAATAAAGACTCTGACCTTTCTCAAATAATCTTCCAGGTCATTCAACCACCAGTGTGGACAGATAAGAAACTTATCCTCTGAATATTCAATCAACTCATCAATTCTGTCATTGACAATTACAGTATCAGTGTCCATATAGATACAATAATCAGTCTCAAGATGCTCATACAGATGATATCTCATCTTCCAGATATGAGGTTTAAACCAATCATCTCCTTTGCCTTCTTGGACAGGGTAGTGAATGATTTTCACATTGTCTTGACCTTCAGAATCACTCAACCTACCATCAGCATCCAAAATAAGAATCTCATGATCTTGTTCAATTCTTTCTAGAGATCTCAGAGATCTCAAGAGATTCTCATAGTGTTTGTCAGATCCACCAACAATATATCCAAATGTGATTTTACTCATGATTACTTGTAATACTTTTTAAATTGGTGAACAATGGCATAATTTCCATTATTCCAGTTACTATTTCTAGTTGTTTCTGTGAAGAATGGATTAACAGTATATGGTTTGCCACAGAGGTAATAATATACTGTCATCAAAACATCAGGATAACCAATGCCAGCACAAAGATTTGCTTTGATGTGATCAAACTCAACATCAATAATCTCTACTATTCTATCATAGTTTTCCACAAATGTCTTTGTTTTAAAGATAGAACCACCTGGTGTTCCATACCAACTGTGTTGAAATTTAGCGCCATACTTATCAGTAAGATAGTCTACAATTCTTGGTTTTAAATGATTCCCTGGAGAATCAAAACCACAGAATTCAACATCCTCCTCCAAATCCAATTGAGCCATAACATATACATCATCTTCCATCATAATGATGTGATCAGACTTTTCAATGGTACAAGAAAGGTGAAATCTTTTCAACCACTCTAACGTCTCTTCCTTTGTCCAACCATAGATTCCAGAGGGGTGATTGTGATCTCTGTATCCCAGATTCCACTTGGAATGATAATAATAACAGTTATATTTTTTTGCTATATCAGAGAAGTCATCTCCTCCATCTGATATTAGGGTGTAAGGGCCATCATTGTGCTCTCTAAAACTTTTTACTGCGTGTTCTGTTGCTTCTCTGTTCTTGAAGCACTGGTGGAATGCTGCTACTGTCATACTAATTTCAGAAGACCTTCAATACGATTCAACCAGGTATGCTTCTCTTTTACAATATTCATTTGATGAAGGATTCTTTCCTTATCATCCTTATGTTCCATACCCATTTCAAAGAGTTCAGTGATGTTGTTAGAGAACAGAACTGAATCATCAATGAACTCCTGACTGATCTTGGAATTAGTCATTCCAATGTGACCAAAACTGATTGCTTTCATCAATCTACAACCAATATAACCCCATCTCTTATGTGTCTTATTCCTAAAGTCAGGACACATAATTGACTTCTGTGTCAGAACCATGTTGTCCTCTTCACTCAGAGGGTTCTGCCAGGGGTCATTGATGGCAATCTTGATACCATTCTTATTACAGCAGTTTGCCCATTCTTGAATGTATTCAGCATTAGCAAACCTTCCAGTAGTAGAGATGCTTCCAAGGAAGTAGTATGTATTTTCTCTTTCAATATTGACCCAATCAAAGTTAATCTCATGAGGAAGAAGGTTGGTTCCCCATGCCACATAAGTGATGTCATATTCTGTATGTGTTCTGTCATAAAGAACACCTGTGTCCAGTGTGTCACAGTTATCTCTATTCAAAACAAAGTCATAGTTGTCATTTTCCATACAGTTCTGTAGGTATCTGACATCAACCAACTTTTTCACATTGCCCAGATACTTTCCAGGGTTCACACAAACATGAACAAAGTAGGTGCTGGTCTTTCTCAGAGGAATATTCTTATCAGCAAATCCCTCAGTGAAGAAAATGCAATTATCATAGTCAAAATCTTCAGGATAGTCTCCATCATGAAACCAATATGTTTCATAACCCAAGTGCTCAAATGCCTTGAAAGCAGCAGCATGTGTATAAGAATGGGTATGTGTATGTAAAGGGTAACCCCAGACAACAACTTTCATCATAATCTCCTAGTTAATCAGATCAACCTGTAGGTCTTCTGTATTTTCTTTAATAATTTTCTTTTGCTCACTGATATCTATACCATTTCTTTTCATCATATAAACACCAAGGTCACTGATCTCTCCAGGAATTTCTTCTGTAGAAATAGAGTGTTGCATCAATTCATGCATATGACGTAGACCATCCTTGTAGAAGGGAAGAATCTTATCATAAGTCTTATTGATCTGTCTCATATAGTTGTTTGGTCCAAACCAGAACCAATCCTGATAATGCCTATCACCACCACACTGAAGTGCTCCATCCATCATATAAACCTTGTTAGGTTCATAGTCAGAGAATTTGATTGGCTTCTCAAAGGTTAGATCAGTTCTCACTCTTACTACAAAATCATAATCATCAAGGTCTGGATGTGACATAGACCAGTTGATAGAATACCACTGACTTCTCTGTCTAGTTACAATGCTACGAATAACATCCTTATCCATAGAAGGATCAAAAAGACTCTTGGTAGGAAAATCACCATAACCAAAATAGTCTTTTGGTTTATGTGCCTCTACAAATGTCCACTTGGGTTCAAACAATTCATTAAACTTATCCATAGGACTGTAATCCTCTGGATACTTGTCCTTACTCTCCCACACAAATGACTTGCCCTTGTATGAGTCATCCCACCACATATGGGCATATACATCTACATCATTGTGGTCCAGAATATTAGTCTTGAATTGTTCATAAGACTTCTCAATATATCTGGGTTGACCAGAGAAACAAAGTGCTACTTTCATCAGAATCTAGGCAGTGTAATGTGAATGGGAAGTGGTCTACAGGGGATCTTAAAGAAGTCAATCATCTTTCTATGGATAAGTTCACAGCACCAGGCACCCTCTGTTTGTGCCATACACTCATCAATACAATAATCAATCACTGGATATGCTGACATAAAAGCATCCATAACCTTGGATCCACCAAAGTTAAACCAATCATTGATCATTCCATCTGGTTGGTTTTGATTACCAGAGAAGAAGATGATGTCCTTAGGAAATCCTTCATACTGAATCTTGTTATGAACAATAGAGTCAGTTCTAATCTTCAACACATAGTCATACTTAAAATCATTCTCATGCTCATACTCTTTCTTTAGAGTACAAACTTTCATTAGAGAATAGTAGTAAGAAATAATATTATTGACGTCTCTTACTTCAAAGTTTGGTTCATCTGGATTGTCAATAGAACCCCACTTATATCTTTTGAGTGAAGCAAGATAGTTTCCAGAGAGATTAGAGTCTAAAAACTTTTTGCTATTTTCTACAAGAATGCCCTTTGGTTTGTATATCTCTTTGAACTTCTCAATAGCATCAGGAGAAATGCGCTGATCCTTCCACTTTCCTGTGCCACCATATTTGTATGGTTTGGTCTGAAGATCTTCATCAAACCAAAGGTGTGCAAAAACATCTACATCATGATCACCAATGACGTTTTCAAGAATGCTAGGTGCAACCTGTTCAATGAACCTAGGTTGACCAGAAAAACATAATGCTATCTTCATAGATACTCACTCAAATTATCATGATTTCTGGGGATATTTATGGCATCACAAGATGGGTAAGTATTGCTCTTAGCAAAGTCATTGATGACCACTCTCTTACAATGTGGTAGACCCATCACCAGTTGATCATATGGCATATTGTGTGCTGCCATTTCTTGTTCTGTCACTTCACGTAAGAACTCTGGACGACTTGTAGTGAGAATGATGTAAACTTTTCCCTGTTCATACTGCTCCCTCAAGTGCTGGATATTGTGTGTCAGTGGTTCACCTGTTCCCACATATGGTGGAAACTGAATGGAAGAGTTGGTAACCAGTGTTCCATCAATATCCACAAAGAGTGTCTTATATTGCTCCTTATACTTGTTCCAAACTTCCAGAGTTCCCCAGTCTTTATATTTTTCTACTCTCAACCCAGCAAACTTGGAACCAGAAAGCATCATATCATAGATGACATTGCTGATATAACACTCACCCTCCATACCACTAAGTTTCTCATAGGAATTACAGAACTCTTTTGCATCAGTAAATCCATAACCACCACAAGAGAATGTGGAACTAATGACATTCTTCTCTACAATGTTAGTAATAATGTCGTTGACATCTAATTGAATATAACTCTTATTCCTAGCATTGATATCATCCTGTGCATTCAGATCGTAATAAGCAACTTGGTTGCCTTCCTTGACTTCACACTCATAGTAGTTGTCAGAATCTTTTACAAAGACAAATCCAGAGATCTCCTCTCCTGTAAGAATCTGATAAACAGTTTCAGACTGTGATGATGTGGGTTCTTGAAGATAAGCAATCTTTGACTTCTCCAAGATACCAAGTTCCTGTAGTTCCCTAGCAAACCCTTTGCTGAACTGGTACTTGTCTTCATGCTCCTGCAGAACAGCAAAATAGATTCTATCAAAGTAGTCTAGGTTGAGACCAGATACAGCCTCAACAACCATGAATCTATTCTTCTTTGGATGCGTCAGCATCCATTTGGGTCTCATGTTGGGGAAGCGTGATGACTTCCCTGCCATGGGAACTACTAAAGTCTTCATACAGATCTGTCTTTTCTACTAGTGTTTTCAGTATAGAACTCTGCTTGTCATTAGTCAAGTATGGTTCTATTCGTAAAAGGTTCATTGCATCCAATACTTTGAATGCTTTTGTATTTAAATGACCACCATATCTGGTCTCTATCATATTCCAAATATATGAGTATATCTGATGTATTCTTAAGTTGGTAATGTTTTGAACTTTAAGATTCCAACAATAATATAAGTCTTGTTTTAGTTTAGCAAAATCAACAAGATAACTATCAATGAATGAATCCAGAAAATCAATAAAGTATAATCTATTAGAGTGAAATATAATATTTGCGAATGTAAGATCCCCATGACAGAAACTATATGGGACCTTCATTTCATCAACAATTACTTCATTGATTAAATGATTCAAGAAGTCTTTTTGTTGACTATTAATACTATAAAGTTTTCCTAATATTATAGATTTAGAAACTTGTTTATGATATGTCCTTGAATTGGAAATCAAAAAATCAAAGTATCCATATAGAGAATCCACCACATAGTCAACTTGTTTTGTGTTGGCGTGAGAAAAGTATTCATCAAAAGAAAACCCAGAGACATACTCCATATCAAAGGAATAGATTTCATTCTGATGAATACTATACACTCTAGGTGCTTCAATATTTTGTAGGATGAAGTGAGAAAAAAGAGACTGCTTCTTGATTTGAGAAAGCAGTCTCTGGTTATACTCTTCAGAGGAAGAATACTTTCTCAAGACATCATCATTGAGTAGTTCTATCTGGCATCCAGAAAGACCACTCTTCAAGTTTGTCATACCTGATACTTGGAATTATCTTTTGCTAGGTGAACTACTACTGGATCAAACTCACAGAACCCACTAAAGCATTCTGGGTAAGCATACTGTGGTCCAAGAGTGTAAACATCTTCTTTGTTCTCAATGAAGAACTTATTCATCTGACTTTCATCATGCCAGACAGCAATTACACCTCTGTGTAGATCATCTTTAGTTCTTCTATCAAGTTCAGTGATCATGTCAATCACATAAGGCACTCTACCACCCCACAGACACCCCTGCCAGTAGGTTGTAATGTCATCATCCTCAGTGATGGAAGCAAGAGACTCAGGATTAGTCTCAAAGGCACCAGGGAATGAAGTGTGAGGATTCATAC
>Ga0208645_1001880_pt1 | contig 17539 bp, 31 predicted proteins | sample VirMetDEL_Sep_01_FD_184519 | JGI IMG/M metagenome (GOLD analysis project Ga0208645, IMG submission 184519) | Aqueous microbial communities from the Delaware River and Bay under freshwater to marine salinity gradient to study organic matter... | ecosystem: Environmental > Aquatic > Marine >... | reverse complement strand
GGAAAATGGTTGGGTGTATTGGTCGAATTGGCAAGGATTGACAGACGTGACGTCTAGCATCCAAATCCAACGTGGTCTAGGTGCCACCTCACTAGCTGTTCCTTCAGTAGGGGGAACTGTTTCTATTTTTACTAAAAGTGCTGAAAAAGCTCAAGGTGGATCTATTACCCAAATGGTTGGTAATGATGGTTATATTAAAACTACAGCCGTCTACAACACAGGAGTTAATGACAAAGGATGGTCTTCATCTTACCTGTTAACTAAATGGTCTGGTAACGGATACATTTACAATACAAGCGGTGCAGGATGGACATACTTTGCCGCAATAGGATACACACCCGAAGGTTCAGCTCACTCGCTGAACTTTTCCTTTTTAGGAGCAGGTCAATGGCATCACCAAAGAGATGTTTGGGTATCAATCCGTGACTACCAAAACTTTGGAGAAGATGGAATCGATCGTCGTTGGAACACAAATGGTGGTACGTTAAACGGAGAGGAATTTAACTTACGTAGAAACTTCTACAACAAGCCTCTTGCTACATTTAACTGGGATTGGGACATTTCTGATAACGTTCAATTAAACACATCTATTTACGGTTCAGCTGGTAGAGGTGGAGGAACAGGTCCACGTGGTAGAAACTACTATAATGCTGGAATCGATATTCTTCCTTTCCAAAAAGATCTAACTACACACTATCTAGAAGATGGAAGAGGAACTCGTAATGCTGACGGTACTATCAATTACGATGCAATTGTAGCTCATAACTCTCAATATCAAGTTGGATCTAACAACGATAGAGATTATGCAAGAGATATTTTAGTACGTAGAGCATCTATGAACTCTCACAACTGGATTGGAGCTATTTCTAAGCTTAACATTCAGAAAGGTAAAATGAGATATTCATTAGGTATTGATTTGCGTGACTATACAGGTTATCACTACAGAGCTTTAGAAAATCTAATGGGTCTTCAGCAGTATGCTTCTACAGGTAATGATAACTTAGGAACACAATTATACGGAGCTAATGATCTAGTAGTTGCTAAACCTTTTCAAGGTACTAATATTGGAGATGATGAAGCTAAAATCGATTACTACAATATTGGATTTGTAAAATGGGCTGGATTTAACGGATTAGTTGAATATGCCGGTGACAATGTAACTGCTGTATTGCAAGTAGGTTTATCTAACCAACAATTCCAAAGAGAAGATAGATTTAACAACACAGACAATCCTATCTCAGATAAAGCTAACTTAGGTGGTGGATATCTTAAAGGTGGTATTAACTATAACTTTACTGAAAAGTCTAACGTATTTGTTAACGCAGGTTATATTGATCGTCAACCATTATTTGATGCTGTATTCCCTAACTTTGGAAATGACATCAACGACGACTTACAAAATGAGCGTATTGAATCATTTGAGATTGGATATGGATATGTAGGTAAAAAGTTAAAATTAAATATTAATGCTTACTCTACAAACTGGGGTAATAGATTTGTTTCTCGTAGTTTATCTAATCAACAAGGTGTTGACGGAACAGCTCAATTTAGAAATATTGATGTAACTCACAAAGGTATTGAAGCTGAAGCTACTTATACTGTAGGTTCAACTAAACTTAGAGGTATGTTATCTTTAGGTGATTGGACTTACACTAAAGACTTTGAAGCTAAACTATTTGACGATAATCAACAACTTATAGGTACAGGAACTCTTTACCTAAAAGGAGCTAAAGTAGGAGATGCTGCTCAAACCACTTTCTTATTAGGAGTAGATCAAAAATTAGGATCTAACATTAGATTTGATCTTGATTATAGATTTGTAGATGGGCTGTATGCTGATTATAGTATTACAGATTCAGCTTTTACTTCACCTGATAATGATGGAGCCCTAAAATTACCTTCTTACGGTTTAGTTGATTTAGGAGCTACTTTTTATGCTAATAACGGATGGTCTCTAAGAGCTAATATTAACAACCTATTAGATGAAACTTATATTGCAGAGTCTAATAGTAACATCCATGCAGATTCAGGTTCCACTACTTGGAATGGCATTGATGTACGTAATAGTGTATGGTTCGGTTTTGGCCGCACTTGGAACGTTTCATTAAAGTATAAATTTTAAATAAATGGGGGCTTCGGCCCCCTTTTTATTTTATGAAAAAGTTATTATTTTTATTATTACCTTTATTATCGTTTGGAAACGATTGGGGTAAAACAGGTCATAGAATAGTAGGTGAAATTGCAGAAAGACAATTAACCGAAGAAGTTAAAGAAATAGTTTATGATATTTTAGATGGAGAATCATTATCTTCTGTTAGCACATGGGCTGATGAAATGAGAAGTAATCCTAATTGGAGACCTTATGATAAATGGCACTATGTTAATTTACCATTAGATATAGAATACCCAGATGCTAATGTACCTGAAGAAAATGTAGTAACAATCATTAATAAATGTATAACAATATTAAAGTCTCCTTTATCTGATAAAGAAACAAAGAAATTTTACTTAAAGTATTTAATTCATTTAGTAGGTGATTTACATCAACCCATGCATACAGGTAGATATGAAGATTATGGGGGTTCCAAAATTCCCTTAAAGTTTAAAGGTAGAAAAGGCAGTGAAACAAATACTAATCTTCATGTACTATGGGATAGTAATTTAATAGATGATTTCAAAATGTCCTTTACAGAGTGGGCAAACCATTTAGAGAATAAGAATAGAAAGGTTGAGGTAAAACAAAAGAATGTGTTAGATTGGACTTTTGAATCACATGGATATGCAAAAGATATTTATAAAAACACACCATCTAATTCATATCTATCATATGATTACATTTACAAATATCAACCAGTTCTAGAAAAAAGATTATACCAAGCAGGTAAAAGATTAGGTAATTTAATAAATAAAATATTCGGATGAACAAAGAATTATTATATAAAATATTTGTAGTTTTTATAGGTACAGGATGTATGATGGTAGGACCATTTTTTGTTAACTTTTTATTAGGTAAAGTATTATCTGTAATAGGATTAGCCTTACTTACTATTCAAACTCAAAAAACTAAATCGTATAACTTATCATTACTAAATGCCGTAGGTATTTGTGGATATCTTTATAGCATTTTTACACAATGAGCAAATTAATTAATTTATTTGGTGGCCCCGGAATCGGTAAATCTTCTATAGCAGCTGGATTAACCTATAAATTAAAGAAAAAACATATTAGTTGTAATAACCCATATGAATTCCCCAAGAAATTAGCGTGGGATCATAATATACCTGCGATAAAAGACCAATTGTATGTGTTCGCCAATCAACATAGAGGCATCGCAGAATGTTACGGAAAAGTAGATTATATCATTATAGATTCCCCCGTTTTATTCTCAACAATTTACCATACTTACTACACTAAAGGATACCCAGCTGAATTTTATGGTCAACCATTTCACGATTTAGTAGTTGATTTACATAAAAGGTATGATAACTTAAATATTTTACTTGAGAGAGCAGATGGTGTCCACAATGAAGGTGAACGTTTTCAGGATAAGGAAGAATCGATAGCTATAGATAAATTGTGTAAAGAGATTTTAGATAAACACGATATACCTTATCATACTATAAAAGTAGATGGAAAAGCTGTTAAAAAAATAATGAAACTTCTATAGAAAAATTTGACTACCCAGGAGGCTCTTCATATATTCACGGCATAATTAAAAATAAAGGTTATGTTCGAAGAAAAAGTATTCTGGAAAGAAGGTTTTGAAGGTAAAGTAAAAGGAGGTTTGATGTTTAGATCTTTTGATCTATCTAAATTTCTAAAGAAAATTGAAAATCAGATGGGAGAAGAAGTAGTTGGTTTTGTTTTTGAAGACAACAACTTAAATATTCTCATTAATGATAATGAAAAAATATCTGTATAAATTTGGCTACCCAGGAGGTCCTTCGTATATTTACCACATAATTAAAAATAAAGGTTATGACAATACTAGAAAAATTTCAAGAAGTAGCAAACATTAAGTTTGTAGTATACAATGGTGATGTTGAAATCGGCACAATGAACACTGCTGATGGATATGATATTTACTATATAACAAGCGATGTACGAAATCTAAACTTTGACTACGATGTATTTTACTACCAACCCGATTTTGATACCATAATGAAATACATTGATGATAATAGAACTGCAAGCGAGATGTGGCCTATAGAAGTTGAGTGCCATGATATTGAAGAATATTTTGATGAATACTCCATGTTAGACTATTTACAATCTAATATGGACGAAAAAGAATTTGAAAAATTTACAGATAAATAATTAAAAGTAATGGAAAAGGTTATAGTAGAGTATAATAATGGAAATGTTACCACTTATGATGTAGTTCTTTGGAGAACTTATAAAAAAGGTAAAAAAGAAGTATTAGAACAAAATATACCTGATTTAATTAATCATCCTTCTGTTGTGGAATATAAAATTGTAGAACCAAAACGATCTAAAGGTAATGGTGAGAGTTTATCTACTAAATACGAAAGTAAAAATATAAAAGAAGATATTCCTATGCCTATGAAAATTGCAGATGAAATAGTAATGTTTGCAAGAGGTGACGGCAAAGGTTTTACTAAAGAAGTTGTTGAAAAATGGAATAAACATTTTGATTTTGATTTACACTCAAAATTTGAAAGATACGGATTCTCAGGTTCATCTAGATTAAATACTATTTTTAAAATATGAGTAAGTGGATAATATTTTTAGGAAAAAAGAAAAAGGTATTTGGAATTCATACTAATGGTAATTATCTTATAAAAATGAATGGTAACTTAGTTCAAGTACCTAAAGAAAAAACACAACCTTATGAATAACCCAGTAGAAAAATGTATTGATTGTGGAGTAGATACTTCTTACCATTTTAATGATCATGTTGATTTTAGAATGGGATATGTTGAAGGAGCCGGACAATTATGTACAGAATGTTATAGTAAATTAATAAAAAATGAATAGCTTAGATAATGCTTATCGAAAGCTTCTTACAAAAGTTCTTACAAGAGGAGTAGATAAAACTGATAGAACCGGTACAGGTACTATATCTATCTTTGGAGCATCAATTAGACATAACATGTCAGAGGGCTTTCCTATCTTAACAACTAAGAAGGTAGCTTTTAATACAATGGTTACTGAATTGAAATGGTTCTTAAGAGGTGATACTAACATTAAATATCTTCAAGATAATAACTGTAAGATATGGGATGGTGATTATGAAAAGTCTGGTAGAACAGATGGAGAGTTAGGACCTATCTATGGCAAGCAATGGAGAGATATAAACGGTATTGATCAGCTAGAGAATCTTATTACAGGTATAATTAGTAATCCAGATAGCAGAAGACATTTAGTTGATAGTTGGAATGTAGAAGATTTAGATAAGATGACTCTTCCTCCTTGTCATTATTCATTCCAATGTTATGTAGCAGATGGTAAGCTCTCTCTCATGTGGAATCAAAGAAGTGCTGACCTATTCTTAGGTGTACCATTTAACATTAGCAGCTATGGTCTTTTACTGTTATTACTATGTAAAGAGACTAGATTAGAACCTGGAGAGTTAATAGGTAACTTTGGAGACGTTCATTTGTATAAGAATCATTTAGAACAGGCTAAAGAACAGATTAGTAGGGATGGGTATGATCTTCCTGAAGTTAAATTATCTTGCTACGACATTTACAGAGGAGATTTTGATGTTGAATTGATTAACTACAAATCTCACCCAGCTATTAAAGCTCCTTTAAGTAATTGATGAATTCAAAACTATTTATTCTAGGAATTTCTTGTTTTATTATATCTCAAATAATGATATGGTTTCAATCTCATCTACAATTTATTTTTAAATGGTCACAGGATAATCCATTACTAATGTCAGTTCCCGGAGTGATTGTTTCTTATTTTTCTATTTTAGCAACTACATATTTAGCTGAAGCTTTTGGGGGGTTAGTTTGGCCTTCTCGTTTAATAGGTTTTGGAGTGGGAATAACTTTATTTTCTATTCTTACTTGGTTTATTTTAAAGGAACCTTTAACTGCAAAAAGTATGGTTTCTGTTGGATTAGCTTTGATAATTATATTAATACAAATATTATGGAAGTAAAGGACAAAATAAAATGTCACAAATGTGGAAAACCTGCTACTGGAAGATACTCCCCAGATATGGATATAGCAGGTTTAGCATTTTGTGATGAACATAAAGAGTTAATGGCTGCTGCTTTTTATTGTCTTTTACAAAACGATATAGAAACTTTTAATACTCTTTTAGGAGTAAAATTTGACCCTAATGAATCTAAGAACTTGTAATATTTGTGATAAGAAAAAAAAAGATAGTAAATTTAAGCATGAAAAAAAGAAAACTTGCTTAAAATGTGAGACTATTTGGTGGAGACAAGTACTCCGTGCTATGGTTAAAGAACGTAGACTAACACCAATAGAAAGATTAGCTAACAGATCAGGATACATGGGTTCAGCTTTTATTATGATGTCTCCTTATTTACTTCCTTACGATGGTATAGGAGCTTATACTTATTTAATGGGTGCTATACTTTCAATTCCTCAAGTTTGGATAGCTAAACAATGGAATATAGTTATAGTTAATTTTAATTTATTAGTAGGTTATGGACTTTATATTTTTAATTAAAATTACTTATAAGTAACTTGGCTACCCAAAAATGGATTCGTATATTTACGGCGTAATTAAAAAATAAAGGTTATGCAAGTATTAAGATTTTTCACAGATGAATTAAGTGGTGATGAATGTGCTATTGTATGGAATGGCACAGAAGAAATTTGTGTTACAGCTGATGAGGCTTGGGACATAGAGGCTAAAGCGCAAGCCCAACAAGATGCGTATGAATTACAATGTGAAATAGGTTAATATGGCAAGAGATAGTAGTTACCCAAAAGTCCCAATTAGTATAGCATTTGCTACCTCAAATAGAAAAAATGCTAAAATAAAGGTTAAAACAGTTCGTAATAGAACTATTGACGATCTTATAGATTGTAATTATATTATACCTGGAATACCTGCTACCGCAGTTATCAAAGAAATTGGTGTAGGTACAATATTTAAAGAACGTTATGAAAAAAAATATGGTATTTAATCCTGCTTTATCACGCAACCAATTACAACAAAAGTTTTCTAAATTACAAAAACTTAACTATAACCAATTTCGTTGGTGGAGAATGTATGATACTAAAAATAAACCATTAGATAAACGTCAACCACTCCGTGATCGCATATTAAATGGCGATTATGATTTTTCTCATTACTGGTATCAAGCAGCATGGGTTGAACATGATTTAAATGATTTACAAATCGAATGTAAAGATGATAACGGTTTATTTGTGGAAAAAGGTGCTGTATTAAGAGCACGTCGTAAACGTTTACTTGAAGATTTTGAACGTGATGAAAAAGAAAAATTAGAAGGATTATATAATGAGTTTCCAAAGTATTTTCGTATTAGCAAAGATGAAGTAAAAAAAGAGATGGAACAATTTAATGGTTCCCTGATTGATTTTTATTATTATTTAGATGACAAATATAAAATTTTACATAAACCCTCTCCTTATGGCAAGAAAAAAAGAGGCAGACCTAGAAAAACTGCCTGACCCAAGAAAACATCAAATAGTTTCATTTATTAAATCCGGAATAAGAATATTAGGATATATTTTTCTACCAATAGACTTGTATATCTCAGCCATTATTCTTATATTATCAGAAGTAATAGGAATTTATGAAGAATTAGTATGAGTTACGATTTTACAATATCAGCTTTAGTATTTACTATAATAATGGTACTTTTTAATATAGTAAAAGATTTTATTATACTTCCTAAATTTAAAGTTAGTGAAGAACAACTCAAAAAAATTAATAAACGATGGTATATTAGTTTTGGAATTGGTTTATTCTTATTATATTTAATATATGCGTAGAAAAAAAGAAGGTTGTGAGATGAATTCACCTATGTACAGACAAATTTTAAAAGAAGTATCTAAAGGTTATAGTTTTGAACAATGTAGTAAAACAAATAAAATAATAAGAATAAAAAAATGAGAAAAATATTATACTTCAGTGCGAGTTGGTGTGGCCCTTGCAAAACATTAGGTCCCATTATGGAATCACTATCAGGGGAAATTAATTACGAAAAAATTGATGTTGATAATAACCAAGATTTATCTATTCAATATGGAGTTAGAAATATTCCTACTTTAGTTCTTATAGAGAGTGGGGTAGCTATTGGTAGATTAGTTGGAGTACAACCAAAAGAACAAATTTTAAATTTTTATAATGGGTAAATTTCAATCAACAAAAGTATTTGATGGTTTTTCAACTGTATTTAGACAATGGAAAGCTGAAACAACACATTGTAAGTATTTACATGGTTATGGTATTTCTTTTAAACTGTGGTTTGAAGGTGAATTAGATGATAGAAATTGGGTTTGGGACTTTGGCGGTATGAAAAGAGCCAAAGGTAAAATCGATGGTATGTCTCCTAAAGATTGGATGGATTATATGTTTGACCATACTTTTTTAGTTGCTGAAGACGATCCATTTGTGGAATCATTTTTAAAAATGAATGAAGTAGGAGCAGCCCAAGTCCGTATTATACCAGCTACTGGAGCAGAACGTTTTGCTCAATTTATTTATGATAAAATAAATCCATTTATTCAAGAGGAAACAGATAATAGAGTTAAAGTAATAAAAGTAGAATTCAGGGAACACGGTAAAAATAGTGCTATATATGAAGGTTAGCCACGAAGTTCCACGTTGTTTGTTAAATAATAGTCGTGAATTTAATGATTATTCGTATTGCTTGCCTCACTTACTAGATCTAGACGAAGAATATAAAAATTTCTTTTATGAAGAAAAACGATTAGGACGTTATATTATCATGGATAACTCACTTCACGAATTAGGTGAAGCTTATGATCATAAACGTTTATTATATTGGATAAAAGAACTAGAACCAGATGAATTTATTGTACCTGATGTTTGGATGAAACATTCCCAAACAGCAGCCCAAGCAAAATATTGGTTACAATACAAATATCCTAAAAAAACTAAAATTACAGCTGTAGTACAAGGTGAAGATAGAAAATCCGCTTATTTGTGTGCGGTTTTACTTAAAGATTTAGGATACAAAAAATTAAATATATCTTATGGTGCTACTTGGTATGGTGATACTGCTTTAGATAAAGCACTCGGTAGAATTAATTTTGTTAAAAGTTTATTAAATGATAAACACTTTAAAGATATTAAATTTCACTTATTAGGATGTGCTGTACCTCAAGAATTTGGATGGTACGATAATCATCCTCAAATTGAATCAATAGATACTTCAAATCCTATTATGGCTGCTTTAGAGGGTACTATTTATACCCGTGCTGGTTTAAATGCTAAACCTAAAGCAAATATGAACGAGTACTTTGACGTTAATCCTTATAGCGTTAAATACGAGGATGTTTTAGAGAATGTAAAACGTTTTCGTGAAATTAATGGATTCGCCTATATCCAAAACATACCTGGCAAAATTTTAAATTCAATTAAACATGGCTAAACACGTAGTCGTATCCTTATCTGGAGGGATGGATTCCTCAACTTTGTTACTTAGATGCTTATCTGAGTATGATTCAGTAACTGCTTTATCTTTTGATTATGGTCAAAAACATAAAGTAGAACTAGAACGTGCCCAACAATTAGTAGGTTATCTACTAAACAAGGGGCTTAATGTAACATATCGAGTTATTAAACTTGATGGACTTGTAGACCTACTAAACTCAGCTTTAGTAACAGGTGGAAAAGATGTGCCTGAAGGGCATTACGAGCAAGACAACATGAAAGAAACTGTTGTTCCTAACCGAAACAAAATATTTGCTTCTTTAACTCAAGCAGTTGCATTATCAATTGCAAACGAGAAACAAGAACAAACTGATATTGCTTTAGGAATACACGCAGGTGATCATGCAATTTATCCTGATTGCAGACAAGAATTTAGAGATGCAGACGATGCTGCCTTTAGAATTGGTAACTGGGATGCTGATAGAGTAGGTTATTTTACACCTTACTTAGAAACTGATAAACTAGGAATTTTAAAAGATGGACAAGAATTGGTTAAAGAGCTCGGAATTGAGTTTAATGAGGTTTACAAACGTACTAATACTTCATATAAGCCCTATCCTAGCGGCAATAGCGATTACAAGTCTGCCTCATCTGTTGAGCGCATTGAAGCATTTATCAACCTTGGTGTGGACGACCCTGTACAATATGAGGACGAAACTGGACCGGTCGATTATAACGTTGCGAAAGCACATGTTGAAAAACTATTAGCAGAGCACGCAGCATAAAAAAGTTAATTTTACTAATTACTCTTATTTAGCTAAGTAAATTGGGTCGTTAATAACGACCCTTTTTACATATTTATTGCCACAAACCTAGCTATAAATGTCTACATTAACAGGAAGAACGATTAGATCAACTTATGATCAGTTAATACAATTAGAGGATAATTTAATACAAGATGGTTTTGGAACCCATTCCTTAAATGGTTCTTATAACCTTACAGGAAGTCAATTTATATCTGGTAATCTTTATATAAATGGTACCGCCTCTATTGATTATATAGTTTCTTCTTATGAATCCTCATCTATTATATATAGTTCAGGTTCAACAAAATTTGGAGATGACACCTCAGATACACATGAATTTACTGGGAGTGTTACAATATCCGGTTCACTTTTTAGTGATAATCTTAGTGGTTCTTTTAGTGGTTCCTATTTTGGTTTAGTTGATTCTGCCTCAAATGCCGCAAGATCTATAAGTGCTTCTCAAGCTGATAATGCTACAACGGCTTCTCATGCTTTAACTTCTTCTAAACTTAATACGATTAATGAAGAATCAACTGCTGCTCAACAAAACGTATTATTTGCAGAAAATCTTAGTGGAACTAATGAAGTAAGAACCGATGTAGCTTTTAGATATTTACCTAATACTGAAACTTTAACAGTTACTAGAGTATTAGGATATTTAGAGGGTACTGCCTCATTTGCTGAAACAGCTTCTGTAGTATTAGGTAGTATAGAAAGTGCTTCTTTTGCTGAAACTGCTTCTTTAGCATTATCTACTTCTGTAACAGTTGAAGTTACAACTTCATTTGCCCAAAGTGGTGATGGTCCTTTTACAGGTTCATTTTCTAGCAGCTTCTATTCTTTTCTATCCGGATCTTTTACTGGTTCTTCTTTAGGAACATTTACAGGATCTTTATTTGGAACAGCATCAATAGCAGATAATTCTACTTCTGCTTCCCATGCTAATAGTTCTATATCCTCTTCATTTGCTGAATCAGGAGATGGTGTGTTTAGTGGATCATTTAGTGGATCCTTTGAAGGAGATGGAACAAATCTAACAGGTGTTGCTTCACCAACAGGATCTTATACCGGATCCTTTACAGGAAGTATGTTAGTAGATGATGGATCAGGTTCATTTAGTGGATCCTTTGAAGGAGATGGAACAAATCTAACAGGTATAGATACATTTACAGTAACTAACTCATCTAATAATAGAGTAATTACATCAATAACATCTACTTCAGGTAATGCCGAACAAAATTTAACATTTGATGGAACTACTCTTACTATAGGAGGTAATATTAATACTGGACAAGGTATTACAGAAGTTTATCTAATGAACCAAAATGTTAGAACTTCAGATGCAGTTAGCTTTGCTTCTATCACAGAAACCTCAGCTCAAAGATATAAAGAAAATATTCAAACCTTGGAATCCGGAGATAGTATTCTTAAATTACGTCCTGTAACATTTGACTGGAAAGAATCTGGTGAAAAAGATTATGGTTTAATCGCTGAAGAAGTAAACGATCATTTACCAGAATTAGTTAAGAAAAATGAAGAAGGAGAAGTAGAAGGTATTAAATATTCTAAATTAACTTCATTATTAGTTAAAATAGTTCAAGAACAACAAATTGAAATATCTAATTTAAAAAATCGATTAGATAGTTTGGATATTTAAAATAGTTATATTATATTGGGACCAAATTGGTTCAAGTGACTGTAAAACCACTTTAAAAAATTAACATATGACACAACTCAAACGTATTGAGGACTACGATAAAGTCCTTCCAATCCTAGAGCTTTATACAGCAGTACAATCAGAAGGTAGCCGTCAGGGTTATCCTACTATTGTTGTTAGAACATCCGGTTGCACCCACCGTTGCTATTTTGGCGAAGGTGGATGGTGCGATTCTTGGTATACAAGTATCCATCCAGAAAAAGGTAAATATAGTTTTCAAAACATTATTGATATGTACAAAGAACATCCTCATATCAAAGAAATGATGTTAACAGGTGGATCACCCACAATGCATCCCGCATTAGTAAACGAGTTAACACATTTTGCCCATGAAAATAATATATTCATCACTATTGAAACTGAAGGATCACATTTCCTTCCTACTGACTATCCCATTAATCTTCTTAGTATTAGTCCTAAGTTTTCCAATTCTATTCCTGTACTTGGAGTGGAAACTCCTCAAGGAGCAATTACAGACCAACGAATGGTTGACAGACACAATAAATTTAGAGTAAATAAAGATGCAATTAAAAAAAGTATTGATTATCATGATGACTACCATATTAAGCCTGTCCTTGATAAAGAACTTTCTATGGTTGGAGAAGTTGAAGAATTTCTTAAAGATCTAGAAATCCCAGATGAAAAAGTTTGGGCAATGCCCGCTGGTGATGATAGAGAATCTCTATTTGAAAGTTATGGACCCGTAATGAATTTCGTAAGAGATAGAGGATGGAGATATACTGGTAGATCACATATTATGGCATTTGGTACTGAACGCTGTGTCTAAAGAAAAAGCTTTACAAATTTTAGAAGAAATAGAAAACAATGTAAACACTTGTTGTGCTATTACTATGGAACCTGAAGAAGTTTTAGATTTAATAGTAGAATTAAGAAATTTTTTAGAAAAGTTATGACAGTAGGACACAAATTAAAAGTAATCCACGATATGTGGATGAAAAAATCAATAGAACCTTCTCATATAATAAATTATTTAGATCATTTGGATCTTACATTAGGATTTATTACATTAGGGGGTATTTCAGCAATTTCAAAAGATAAAAAAGAAAAATACGAATGGACAGTAGAAAAAAACAACACAATAATTTAGAAGTAGTACCCGTAGGTTTTGCTAATGGGATCGCCCCTGGTTTTCCTTTTTCAGATAAGGAAAAAGAATCTATGATAGAAGAGGCTGCTGAAGCCTATGGTCAATTTTTAGATGCACTTAAATGTGATTGGAGAAATGACCCAAATTCAGAAGATACACCTCGTCGTGTAGCTAAAGCTTATGTAAATGATCTTTGGAAAGGTAGGTATTCTGAAATGTCAGCAATTACATCTTTCCCCTCTGATGGATACGATGGTATAGTAATTGAGAGAAACATACCCCTTACTTCGATGTGCTCGCATCACCACCAAACCATTAGAGGAGTAGTACATATTGGATACGTAGTTGGAGATGAAGGCCGTGTAATTGGTCTATCTAAACTCAATCGTATTGTTGAATTATTTGGTAGAAGAGGAGCAATCCAAGAACAACTAACCTCAGCAATTCACAACGCTGTAGATAAAATTTGTGAGAACAATAAAGGTGTAGTTGTTACTATAGTTGCTACTCATAATTGTGTTAGTTGTAGAGGTGTAGGACATCAAGGTGCTTCTATGGTTACTACTAAATGCAGTGGTGTTTTCTTTGATAAAGATAATGTAGCACGTCAGGAATTTTTTGATTCAATTAAAGTTAATAATGGAAATCATCCCGTATAATGTTAAAAGCACAAGGCAAAATATATCTTAGTTGGGATGACATTAAAAATGTTGTTGAAAAACTAGCTGAGAAAATTAATAATTTAGAAAAAAAACCTTTTTATATTTACGGAATACCTCGTGGTGGGCTAATTCCTGCCACTTGGATATCTCATAAAACAGGAATTGAATATCAACAGATAAATTCTGCTCAAATTTCTAAAATGGCAGATTTATCTCATATTTTAATAATTGATGATATTTGCGATTCGGGTAAAACTGTAAAAAAAGTAAGAGAAAATTTTCCTAAAGTTAAAGTAGCTTGTTTATATTATAAAGAAAACGAAATTGCTAAACCTGATATTTATGGTGAGCTCGTTGGGGATGAATGGCTTTATTTTCCCTGGGAAGAGAAAGAAAAAATAGGAAATAGAGACAACACTTATGGAGAACTTTGATCCAAAACAAAAATCTAAAGGGTTAGGAGATACAATTGCAAAAATAACCCACGCTACTGGTTTAGATAAGGTAGCAGATAAAGTAGCAAAAATGGCAGGAAAAGAAGATTGTGGTTGTGGAAGACGAAGAGAAATTTTTAATGAATTTTTACCTTATACATCAACCGAAGAACCACCAAAACCTCAAATAGACGCTGAACTCCCAGATGAATTAGATGGAGAATATGTGGTTCTTGAAGAAATCCATTGTACTTTAGAAGGAATTGGTCCCACAGTTTTAAATAAAGGAACTAATTTAACCATTTATAAAGAACATCCTTTATATAAAGATGTCCCTTACTATATTAAAAAACATATAATTAAAAAGTTATGAGTAAACAGTTATCACTATTTGAAAATCTCGAACCAGGAATGGACCCCAGCACTGGATTAAGTGCAGATGTTCCTTTTGTTAACGAGGTAGAAACTTTTAATGCAACATTTGGTAAACCAAATAATTATGAACCAACAATCCCAGAAGAAAAAGAATGGAAGTTTGTCTACGACTTCATCCTTGAAGAACTCCAAGAATATAGAGAAGCTTGCGAAAGGGGCGACATTGTGGAAGTTCTGGACGCTTTGTGCGACATTGCTTATGTTTCCCTTGGGAACGGTACTATGTTACATGGCCTTAAGAGCAAGATATGGCCGGCATATCAAGAGGTACAAGCTAGTAATTTATCGAAAGCTTGCTCAACTGAAGAAGAAGCCATACAGACCGTCAGCAAAAGAACTGAGGAACAAGGTGAGGCCTGTCATTTTGAAAAGGTTGCGGAAGGAAGGTATATTGTCTATAGATCCAGAGATAGAAAAGTAATGAAATCTATTAATTATTTTAGACCAGACTTACATCAGTTTTTTAATGCTGAAGATATTCAAAGAACAAAACCACAACAACATATAGGAATTTAACAATATTTATTATTGTGAAGAACTTCCTAAAAAACATACGCAAGGGAACATTCCCTACTATTATAGCATTCTCTGCCCTGTCAGTTAGCGCTTCGGCCGCTTTTTATAGTGTAAGCGGCCTGAGCAAACTATTTGCAGGAGCATCATTTGAAGTAATTATTATGGCTGGTTCACTTGAAGTAGCTAAATTAGTAATTGCTTCTTTATTATATCAATATTGGGGCACAATTAATAAAATACTCAGAGTTTATTTATCTATAGCTACAGTAATTTTAGTATTAATTACTAGTATGGGTATTTATGGTTTTTTAAGTGCAGCATATCAAGATACTTACAGACAATTAACTATTAAGGAAAACCAAGTAGCATTTTTAGATCAAAAGAAAGTATTTTATGAGAAAGATGTGGCGAGATATGATGAGGAGCTTGAAAGAATATCTAATAACATTTCTACTTTATCTAATGCGAAAGCGTCCTCGATTCAAGTACGAGACACGACATCATCTACAGGCTTTAGACAAACAATTAGTACTACCGAACTTCGCTTATCCCAAAAGCGTATTGATGTTGAAGAACAAAATAGAAAAGCTGTTCAAGCAAAAAGAGAACAAGTAGCAGATTCATTACAAAAATACCAGTTAGCTATTTTAGATTTAGAAAATAACGCTGAAGTAGCTGGTGAATTAGGTCCATTACAATATCTATCAGGTTTAACTGGTATTGGTATGGATAAAATTATTAACTATTTGTTACTAGTAATTATTTTTGTATTTGATCCTTTAGCCATTTCACTTGTAGTAGCTGCTAACTTTGCTTTTGCTAATGCCTTTCCTAAACGAGAAGAAGAAACACCTATACCTGATGTATTTGAAGATGAAGAATTTGAAGGTTGGGATGAAGACATAAAAGAAGACTTAACTGAACACGATACTTTTCTAAAAGGAACCGAAGTTATTAATCCTAAAGAACTTGAAGTTAAAGACCCCATAATAATTGATAATAAAGAAAATTTTTTATCTAAATTAGATGAAATTGAAGCTCGGATGATGCAAGATAATATTATCGAGGAACAATCAAAAAAAATAGAACAACTAGAAAGTGAAATAGACTTAGCACACGAGGAAATTAACGAATTAGATCGTGCTGCTATTAAGTTAGTTGATTCTATTAAACATATAGATGATTATTTAAAACATCATGGAAAGTTTTATGCTCCTAATATTGCTAATTGGAATGAAGTAAAACTTGGTTTTGCTGAAGAAAGTGATTATATTGAACAACGTAAACCAAGGTCAAAACCAAAGGGAAAAACAGATCCTTATTTAGATAAAAATAAAGACCCTGATTATCCCCAAAAAGATAATGATAATGTAATTACATATTAAGGGTTTTAAAAATAAGTTATGTATAAAAAGATTTACGAAGTAGGTAATAAAAGACAAACCGGTAAAGAGAATACCCATTTAATTCATCTGTGGACAGATGAAGGTTATGAAAAAATCGAATGGGAAAATCATTCCTATAGAGAATGCCGTGAAGATGAAGCTGAATTTAGAGGTTTAAACGGTGAACCCTTAGTACGTACCCATAACTGGAATAGAGATACAAATAAACTCCATTTTGGAGATATATCAGCACACCAAAAATTTTTAATTGAAAGGTACGGTATTGATGATAGACCTTCTACTACTTGTAGAGAAGTATTTTTTGATATTGAGTGTGAAATGGGTGGTGCACTTACAGAAGAATATATTTCTAATGCACCAAAACCCATAACTTCAATTGCATGGTATGATAAACAAGCTGACCAGTGGGCTATTGTTATTTTAGATAAAAAAGGTCAATTAAAACGTACTAAAGCAAAAAATAAAGAAATTATACCCTTTAGACATGAGGCAGATTTGTTAGATTGTTTTCTTTCCCGAATGGAAGAAATCCAACCTGATATGCTCGTAGGATATAATAGTGATTATTTTGATATTCCTTATCTTTATTATAGAATGTGTATAGTATTAGGTGATAGACAAGCTAAGCGTTTATCTCCTATTGGTATAACAAAACATGCTAAAAATAATCAATATTGGTATAAAAAAGATATGTACGTTGATATCGCTGGTGTTGAATCAATGGATTACATGCGTTTACATAAAAAGTATGGGTGGGAAGATGAACCAAGTTGGAAACTCGATGCAATCGGCGAAAAATACGTAGGTATCAATAAAATTGAATATGAAGGTACACTAGATGATTTATTTGAGACTGATATT
>Ga0208645_1001874_pt1 | contig 17562 bp, 18 predicted proteins | sample VirMetDEL_Sep_01_FD_184519 | JGI IMG/M metagenome (GOLD analysis project Ga0208645, IMG submission 184519) | Aqueous microbial communities from the Delaware River and Bay under freshwater to marine salinity gradient to study organic matter... | ecosystem: Environmental > Aquatic > Marine >... | reverse complement strand
ATCCTTTACATTTTTAAGTTCACCATTAACACTATTAGTCTCGCTGAAAAGACTTGCATCAATACTTACAATTGCTGCATCATACTTTTCTTTATTAACATCCTTAACTAGAATGTTCTTTTGTAGAAACTCAACACCATCATAGGCTTGTTGTTTCTTTTGACTTAAATCTGAAACAATATCTGATGCAATTCCCATTTTTATTTCCCTCTCATTTCGGTGCCTTCATATTCAACAACCAAATCTTCAACATCACATCGTTTTGCATAAACTGTATAACTGCAATTGATAGGTCCACCAGAATTATTTACAATATTAATTTTAGTTCCCCATTCAATATTCTTTACATATAACTCTTGGTATGACTCGTGCGATGTTAAGTTTACTGTAATAGTTTCTGGGTCTACAAGACCACGCCAATATTCAGGCAATTCTATCACATTATTATTAATTAATCTACCTCTATAATACACACCAATCTCTGGACCTTCAATACAGGCATGTGCTAATCTATGCTCCTTTTTAGTTGGGTGTGGAATATCAAAAGACTTCCATCCTTGAACATTAATAAATCCAGTAAGATTTACATTACTGCATTGAAGTAGTCCATTGATGATTACATTACCGTTAATAACTCTTGTCTCTGTATTTTCTACAATAGCACCAGTGGTTGCTTCTTTACCAACATCAGCAACTGCACCAGCACGAACTTCTACTCCTGTCTGTGCTTTTACTCCAGTAAATGTTTTTGTTCCAATCCAATTTAAAAGACCAACACCATTTGTAATTGGAGATATAATATTAATTAAAATAGAATTAACAGAAACACCAACAGGACCCGATGGATCACCAACAATTACATCAATTGGTGTAGGTACAAACCCTCTACTAGTAATAGACAGGATTGATTTTACTGCCGCCGCTCTTACATTTGTTACTGGTGGTCTTGTAAAACCAACACAAGTTTCTGCAGGTGCAAAAATTGGAGAACCAACATGCAAACTACCATCAGCCCAAACAGCACCAGGAATTGCTGCTGCACCAGCACCGTGAGCAATATTAGGTGGTCCAGGAAGACCCCCAGGAAGATTTGAAGCGACTTGTAGTTGTTTACCTACGTGTAAATCTGTTACTTCCATATTATCCTATACTTTCTATTAGTTTTTTAAGACCTTCTAATTGTTGCTTCAAAGTATTTACACCACTACCAAGGGGACTAGTTATTGGAGATACATCAGGTCCTTCAACGATCTTAAATCCACCAGTATTAACTTGAGTTCTACCAGTAGAATTAAGAGATAGTTTTCTTTCACCACTCATTGTTAATGAGTCTGTTCCCGTTGCTTGAACCTTTGGTGAATTTACATTTACAGTTGCATTAGACTCAATATTAATCCAACCAGTATCTCTACCATTTCCCGCCGCAAGAATATCAATATCCTGTGCAAAGATTCTAATTCTTCCATTTGGTGCGCCAAGAATCATATCACCATTCTCAGCATAAGCAACAAAAGAAACACCATCAACAGGTTTTTCACCACAAATGATCTGGTGAACCGCAGGACATCTTTCAATAGTTGAGTTCTTCAACTTACCAGTCATTTGTAGACCAATATAATGGTCCTTTGTTACGCTTGGGTCGTGAAAGATATTGCGAATCATAACTGCCATTTTGGCGTTATTCTTCATTACATTACCAAAATATACCTTTCCTTCAGTAGTTCCTACCTGATTAAAAGTATGTACTGACTGTTCGCCTTTTTGTTTTCCTGAGGGTCCGTCCATTAATTTTTACCTACACAATCAACAACGCTAACAAGTTTTGTTCCTGCTGGAATATCAAATGCAACATTATCATCAACTCTCTTAAAGGAAAGAACAGGATTCAATAATGCATTATAACCAGTATTAGTATTCATAGAAAGTTCAGGCATTTCGTCAAATCCAATTCCAGGATTAATAATATTTACACCAGCAATAGAACCGTTCTGAATGATTGGTTCAAGAATCGCACCATTATCAGGTGTTACTGTAATCGTATCACCATCTTGGAATCCAAATCCAGGATTAGCAACATTAACATCACCAATACTAACCACAACAGGATAGGTTGTTGATACACTTGTCGTTGGTGTGGTGTCTGGGCAAGGTGGTGCTGTTATTGAAGTGTTTTCCTCAGAAACATATTCTGGTTCTCCTGCAAGAATGACCAAATCACCAACACCAATCTCAATAATATCGCCTGAGTTGAATGGACCATCCCAAGTATTATCTGCTCTACGAATCAGACTCTGGCATCTATCAGCAATAGTTCTACCCATTCCACCAACACTACCATCTTCATTAGGAAGATAGTTATAACCAGTATTATCAATAATAACATCAATCACACCAACTTGTGTGTTACCATTATCATCAATATATTCACCGATTACAGCAGTTCCATTTGCACCAACGCCAGCACCACAATTATCTTCAAATCTTACCGTAGGTGCATAAGAATAATTCTTACCTGGTGTAATGATATTAACACCAAGAATTTCTCCAGCAGCACTAATAACAGCATCAGCAGTTGTTCCACTACCATCAGCACCCCAGAAGACTACCTTAGGTGGACCACATCTGAATACACCAGAACCATTAATGCCACCCAAACATCCAGCAGCAGCATCTAGTGCTTTGTCTATACCAAATGTATAATCAAAGTCACCAAGACTAGAAGGTATTTTGCCAAGAGCAACAACATCATTATAGAATGAATTAGCACTATCAAAAACAGCAGCAAAATCTAAATCAGTCAAATTAAATCCAGAAGAATCTGTTCCACCTTCAAGGAAATTCCATTCATTAGTTGCAGGACACAACTGTTTAACATCGCAAGTTAAGAAGTCAAGAATTGATTCTACAAATCCAAGAACATTATCAATCAAATTAACTGCAGAACCAAGTAAATTTTGAAGTGGTCCCAAAATTTCAGAAAGAGCACCTTTCAATTCTGCAAGTATACTCCCAAGAAGTGAAGATAAGAAAGATTCTATAACACAGATACCAGTATTTAAATAAGTATTGACTAGTTCATTTAAAAATTTTCTAACGACACCAAAAAGATTTTCTAAAATTTTTAGAAAAAGACAAGATATTCCATCAAGTGCAAAATCATTTGCTGCTAAAACTTGATATCGAGAACTTAAATATAAATTACCTACTGTATTATTAACAATAGTATTGACCTTACGCATCGCTTTTTCACGAATCTTTTGAATCAATCTAGAGAGTTCATCAGTAACTAACTTTGAGAGTCTATCAACTTCTGTATTAACATCATTTAAAAAGTTTTGACTTGTAGTAAGAAAACTATCCTTTCCAAGAAGGTCTTTTCTTAGATTTCCAATATTCTTAAGTGCTCTCTCAATATCCTTATTAATTTTAGCAGTATCAATTTTTCTACATTCAGTAGGTTGAGCGAAGATGACAGATGTTTCTCCATCCCTGCTTTGCTTTTCGTCTGCTAAGTTTGCAACACTAATATTTGCTTCTGCACCAGGAGCGATTCCACTTCCATCAGGAAGTATTGAATCGGATGATACAAGATAATTTGGAGATCCTGATACAAATCCACTACCGGGTTTGCATTGTGATGTCGTCTTTGTTCCATCAAGATTTACATTATAATTTGGAAGTGTTTTTACAATCCAATAAAATGGCACACCGTCTCTTTCACCGTGACGAATAACTTCAACATAAGTATTTGGTGGCAATATGATTAATCCGGAACCTTCATTCCTAAGTCCAGAAGGTCCATAAATTGCTCCCCAAGGCAACTGTTCTACAGGAGTTCCTTCGTCGTGCTCACCACAAATAAAAATCTTATATCCAGGACGATACTGCTTTTTCTCTGCAGGATTTTTGGAATATTTTCCTGCAGGTAATGTTTTAACAAATGCTAACTCAGAATTTTTTCCAGGAGCAATCTGTGCAATGAAAGACTTAACTTCAGAAAATCCGCCTTGTTTATTTACAGCAATATTATAATTGGTTTTAGCGTCTGCCATCAATCCTCATAGATTCTGCATTCTGATGCGTCTGGATGTGAATCACAATACAGTTCTAATGGGTTGGGATCGGTATCTTCGTCGGGATGATTTGCTTGATACTTCTCTAATGCATCAAGTTCGCCCTCGATATGACGACGACGCTGGGCATTAATACTAGGATTATCCAGTTCGTCTCTGTCGTCGTTGATGTGTTGTTGAAGAGTTCTGTCCATTTTTCTTTTCTAGCAAGTTTATTTAATTCCAAAGGAGTCTCTGACTAAACGAAGTCCAGTATATGACTGGGACTTGTCACCATAATGACATAAATCCGCTATCATATATATACCACTATTTTTCTGGGATTCTTGAAGTGTTTTCTTTGTAGATATTTCAGGGAAATCACAGTGAACCAAATCACCAGCGTGAAGACTGAAGTCTGCAGGAATAACAATTTCAGCAGACATATTAAACTTCTGTCTGAAGTTTTGTTTTGCCTGCCATAAAATTTCTTCTGCTACTATATCTTCTTCAGCAAATTTTTCAACTTGTCTTTCTAAAGAATCATTAGAACCAAAAGAACCTCCAGTATTTTTCTTTGCAACTATTCTATCAGTTGCTTTATTTGCATATTCTTCACCAAACTGTGGAAGTTTTTCTCCTGCAATTTCTGCGGTTCCTTCTGGTGGTGGAGATTTAACACCACTCTTGGTGTACTCTTTAGTTAGTTCATCAAACAATTCTAATACTGTCCCATAAGCACCACTTTCAAATTGACTCAAAGCATCAATCGTTCTGTCTATTCTAGAATACAATATTTTATCATCATATCCCCGTGGAACTGCTGATACTCCTTTTTTATTTTCAATATACTTTTTGATTGTCTTTCCTTTTTTATCAAACAATTTATCTAAAGATCTGAAATGATATCCATCCGATGTTTCCCAGAAAAGATATCCTGCACTTTTTCCAGACATTCCATCAGGAATTGAAAGTGGTTGCAGTTCTAATATTCTAATGAGTGGTGGTTTATCCTCACCAAATTCAAAACAACTATTGTGAGTTTTATCTACATAAACTGTTTTATCAGAACCCAAATCATTCTTAACGATTGATGATACTATATCAGATATTTTTCCTTCTAGTCTTCTTCTAACTCTTGTATCCAAAAGAGTATTATCAAACATCTCCTTTGAAATTACATTCAAACTATACGAAACTGTTTTGAATGATTGGGATACATTTGCAACCCTACCAATTCTTAAGTCATTGGGTTTGTCAAGTGTTATTTTTATGCCATTAGCATCCTCAATCTCAAACAAAACCTTTTCTGTTCCTTGAAGTGTTAGTCCTTCAAGTGCGGTGACTTCATCAACAGCAGAACCAGTTTCAATTACAAATACAGAAATCTGAACGAAAGGATTAAGGACACTTTCACGATATTCTATTCTAGGTGTGCCCGCACGAATATCAACAGACTTACTGCCCTCATTGGGATAAATTTCAAACTTATTATATTGTAGTGATTCTTTGCTTCCCATATATTTTATTAACTATTTAACCAACCAAGGTTCGGATGACTGTTCTATTAACCACAAGAATTTGGTCTGTTCCATAATATGAAGTATTCATCGCAACTTTTTGAGCATCATCCTTTTTGGTTGATGATTGTGGTCCTAGTTCAGGAGATGAAGGAGTAGTTGCTGGTTTAGTTTTATCGCCATTACCCTTATAATTAAAGTGAGTGGAACCAGGATAATCGAGAAACTCAAAATTATACTTAGATGCGTTTCTTAGTATCCATCCACCAGCCTCACTATACCAATTAATATCAAAAGCAAGTCCAGATAAATGTTTGGAACCAGCAGCACCACCAACTCTTTTATTGTGTTCAGGATCTCTAAACGCATTTGATATACCAGGTCCAATATCAATACCTTGTTTCTTTGCCGCTTCTGCCATTTCAATAAATTTGGCTGCAGCAGAACCTTTCAATTTAATTGGTCGTCCTTCCGAATCTTTGTATCCAGTATCTATGAAACCACCAGAAACACTAGGAAGAGTTGGGGTTTGTGGTTGTGCCTGTGCTCGTTTTGCTTTTTCTGATTGATATCTTTTCAGTGCATTCTGGAATGCTTTAGCACCACCCCTTCCCATAGGGTAATCACTTCTCTTAGGTTCTCTAAGTGGAGCAAAAACATCGCCACCGCCACCGCCAGTTAAATCTCCACCTTCTTTCCCTGTCTTTTCACTGTATATCATTTTCAATCTTCTTATAACAGCATCACCAGCACTTCTTACAGCAGACTCTGTTTGTCTACCATATTTTTTTCCAATATATCTTAAAAGTCCACCATCAAATGGTTGACCTAGCAGCAGATCCATAGTGCCACCCATCAAACTTGCAAGAAATCCACTATATGTTGCAACCTTTTTCAATTCAGAAGATGCACTTTGTATTATACCTAAAGTAACTTTTCCGTCTGTTTTTCCATATATCTCATTCAATATTTCACTAAAATATCCCATTCTTGTTGGAGTGGGCATTGGTTCTCTTTCTCTTTCATAATCATCTTTCTTTTTTTGTGTTGCTTTTATTTGTCTTCTTGGATCAACAACACCACCTTGAGCAAACCCTCTAACTTCTTTTTTCTTTTTATCAAAAAACATATTCTTAGCAGCATTATATAAAGATCTAGCGATAAGATCACCAACAAATCCACCAACAGCACCACCAAGAATAGCACCTATACCAAAAGTTCCAGAACCAATTAAAGCAGCACCAACAAAAGCACCCAATGATGATCCAATTGCACCAACTATTGCTTCATCTGGAGGATCACCAAGAGCAATACTAATAGCAAGATCCAAAAGTGGACCAATAAAAGGAATAAGTCTAGTTCCTCTTGATGCAGCTGCCCTTGCCGCTCCTTTAGATGCACCTTTAGCAATAGACTGTGTTGCTTGTGTTGTTCCTGTTGGAAGTCTTGGACCTCTTGGAGCAACATTTTCAGCAGTCAATTTCCTTCGTCTAGTTATCATCCTAGATTCTGAATCAATTCCAAGACCTTCAAAATCTCTAATTTGTTTAGAATATCTTTTTGGATTTTGAAAGATTTCATTTGCAATTTTTCTTTGTGATTCTGCTTGGGGCAAATTTATTATTTCAGCAGCTTCTGCACTTTCAATCATAGTTTGAAGATATTTTGCCTCACTTAAGGTCATCCTCTTTGTTGTTCCAGCATATCTAAAATTGACATATCCAGATTGGTATGTACTAGAATAAAATATTTTCTCGGGATTGTATCCATATGGTTTTATTTTTGCAGCATCCTCAAAAGATAAAGGTTGTTTTTTTGTTTTTGGTTTTGTCTTAAGATTAAGTCCTCGTTGAATTCTAGCCTTAACAAGGTCTTCAGCAGAATATTCTTTTGAAAGAAGTGCTGTATCTTCATTAATTGCTTTAACGAGATCATTAACATATTCTTGTCTTGCAAGCCTACCACTCAAAGTACTTGCATCTTTTTTCCCCATTATTTTTTTCGCTATTTTAGATATATTATCTGTTCGTTCTTGAGATGGACTTCTTTTATTAGAACCTCTTTTTTCACTCTCCATTTGGTCCATTCTAAAAGACCTAGATGCATCCAATCTAGCCTTCACATTTAAGGCTTCATAAGCTCTCTGCTCTCTTTTAAGAGCCCTCTTGCCGACAGATTCTTTTGCCTTTTCCTGTAAGGCACGCATTCTAGCACCAGCAGCAGCAGTTCCACCCGCAGCACTCAAACCACCCCCAGCACTTTCTCCTGCTTTTATTGCTCTAGGAAGAATACCTTTCTTTGGTATGAATAATCCACCACGAATTCCAGCAGCACCAGCAATTATAGCACCGTTAATAAGTAAATTTAAAGCACCAGAAAAATCATCAAATAACTTCTGGAAATTTTCTCCACCAAGTTGCTTGGTCCAGTCTCTTACAGTATCATATGCTTTATATCCTTTTTCAATCCAATCAATTGTTCCCGAAAGTATACCTTCAGCAAAATATCCAAAACCTTCAGCAGCTGGTTTTAAAATCGCACCAAGTGCAGTTAATCTTGGTAAAAGATTAGAATAATTATTAAATACAAATCCAAGTAAAGTAAATCCAGTAAAACGGGCAAGTCTATCAAATAAACTAGAACCAGGAATTTTTGATACCAGACTTTCCTGTTGTCCTTTCTTTCCTAATTTTTTTTCTTCTAGTTTCTTTTCTCTTTCTTCAAACTCTTTTCTTTCTTCTTCTTTTCTTTTTCTTTCTCTGTCTGCTGCTTTAAGTAAAAGATTATTATTAAAAAGTTCAGTAACCTGAATTACTTTTCCTTCAATTTCTGGCGATGATTTAGTTGCTTTCTTTTCACTAGGTTTTACACCCATCAAGTTAGGTGCTGCTGGAACTATGCTTTTTGTAGGAACAAGAAATACTTCTTTCTTTTCGCCACCTGGTAAAAGTTTTTTGGAATTAATAGTTGCCATATTATCCTACCAAATCCGCAATTCCAAGAACAGTTGAAACAACTGATCTATGAGTATTTCTTGAAGTGATACTGAATTCTGGAATTTGTGTTCCAGATCTTACTGGTGTAGGTGCTTTTTGTGGTGGTAATGTTTCTGGTGGAAGATTTATTACCTGTATATTTGACCTAGGAACAGGAGTTCCAGGCATAGTTATTGCTTTTGATTGTGGACCCAAATTGATAGGTTGACCACGAAGATTAACATATCCATCAGGTTCGACACCCATCTGACGCATTATCTGCTCTTGCTTTATAGTAGTTTGTTTTATTGTTTGAACATTTTGACCAAAGTTTGCAAATGCATCTTGGACAAAATTTCTACCTTGTGAAGGTTTCTTTGATACTGTTTTAATTGTTGGTGCAATTCCAAATCCACCACCAGAAAGTGGTTTATATGATTGACCCATCTGTATAGATCTCTGCAGATTTAATTGATTATATCTGTTTACATCAGAAGAACTATAGGTTGCAGGTCTTTCAGTACCTGGAACATTTCTTCCAAACATCTGAAAAACACTTCTTGCACCATCACTAGCCCATCTATTTTTTCCATCGGTTCTTGGTGCCATAACTCTACCAAAACCACCTATCATTCCACCTTGATTAGCAAGTTGAATACCATTCACCATATCAGGAATACCAGTCTTACCAGAAGACCGAATCATATCCATAAAGGTTCCAGAACCATATTTCTGAACCGTTTCTCTTGGTATAACAATCTCACCAGGAGCAGCAGCAATTAGTTGAGTATCAGGACCAGCGCCAGTAATATCTAATCCACTAGACTTTGTAATTCTTCCATCAGTATCACGAAGACCGCTGATATTTTTTGCAGTCATTCCACCTTCATTATATGAAGGAATAATACCTCCTTGATTAAAAGCACCAAATCCTCTTTGAAGAATTCCTTCACGCTGCAACTGTTCATATTCTGGTGTCTTACCAGTTTTCTTAAATTCATCTAGTGTAACAGAGTCTGCAAATTCTCCTCTTTTTGCTTCATTTCGGAGTGCAGAAACAGAGGCACCAACAAACGCAGCAGTAGCAAGTGCAGTATATGGGTTTGTTCTTATAAGATTAAAAATAGCAGGAATAGCAAATTTCATCAAACCAATAACACCTTTTACAAGTGTTCCAAGTGGTGTGAAGAATAATGCGGCAGCACCAACTAAAGAAGGCCACCAATCCTTTAGGAACCTACCTATTGCTTGTATTTTATCTTGATTTTTTGGATCAGCAAACCATTCGACGAATTTATTAAAAGCAAAACCAAGTAAAGTAAACTGAACAAATCTCATAATACGATCAAGAATGCTCTGAAAAGGTTTAACTACCTTTTGCAGCAATCGTTGAACTGGTTTAGATACTTTTTCTAATGCACTTTCTCTTTCACGCCTTCTTTTGTTTTGTAGATTTCTTCTATCTTTTTCCTGCTTCTTCTTTTCTAGTTCGTTGTCTTTTCTTATCGCTGCAATAAGTTCATCCAACTTATTCATAATTTCGGGAGATGTAGTCTCCTCACCGTCTTCAGTTTCCTTTCCAGTAGGAATAACTGCTTTTGATACTAAGAAAAATTTATCAGATGAGACAGTAATAGGACCAGATACACCTATCCCACCTGCCGATATTGTTTTTCTTTTTATCTTGAATCTACCAACCTTACCTTTGACTCTTCTAAATTCGTCTCTTAATAATTCATCTTCTTCTACTGGTATTTTAGAATCAGTCATTCTTGCCGCAGCAAGTCTTTCCCTTAATAAGGTTAGATATGTAGAATAGTCAATATCAAATACATCATCAATACCTATTAGTTTTAATATCCTTTCATCTACTTCTTCACTAACAAGATCTGTTTCCCTCGTTCCCTCATACAGAGCAAGAGCAGATTCCTTCTTGGATTCTGCCCTAATGCTTGCTAGTAGATCGTCGAGTTCGTCAGGTCCCATTTTGTTGTTGTTTTTGTTTCTCTTCTTCTAAGTGTGCCTTTAACAATTCAACATAAATGTCCCTTTCCCAAGGAATCAAGTTTTCAATCTCTGTTAATGAATATTTATGGTACTGTATCAAAGAGAATGTTAACTTGTAATAGGTCTCTAGATCCATATGGGAAAGACCTATGCGAAAAAACTTGAAAGTCCCTCCAGAACAACAGTACTTTCAACCTTAGTATTTGGATTAGTAACTTTAAGTTCGTGAGAAAGTCTAGGCATAGTATCAAAGAACTGTTCAATCTGCTTGAACTGTGACGAATTCATTTGCTCAAGGAAGTCAATCAATTCTTTCTTGCTGCAATCAGAACCAGTCCAAACTTCTTCTTCTGTGTAAATCTTATCAATACAAGTTGCAACCAAATCAAATGATTGATCCATCGGTGCATCATCAGAGAAATCAAAGTTAGACTTAATAAACTGATCTAATGATGGATACCTCATTTCCATCACAATACTATCATCAACCTGAATTTTATTAGTATGGTTGTCGTTCTTTTGAACACCAATTTCATCAATATTAATTTTCACAGGAACATAAGTTTCCCCATCATCAGGACAGATAATATTAACTTCAATTTCTTCCCCAACAGATTTGCCTCTGATGTTTAAGAAAAGAAATTCAATGTCAAATGTTGGGAGTGTTTCTACTTTAACACCTTTAGTAAGAATACACGCCTTGATTACATTCTTAATCGCAGTTGTAATCTCTTTTGTATTTTCACTTTCTAATGCAAGAACTAATAGTTTTTCTTCTCTAACTAGAAATGGTCTGTATTGAATTGATTTTCCAGTAGAGGGCAATTCCAACTCATATGTTGGTGTAGAAATCTTTGGTAAAGGCATAATGTCCTATAGAAGTTTCAGTATGGTTATTTATTAAGCAATCGGTAAGGTAGAAGTAATATTCGTAGGCAAATCAGTAGCACCAGCAGTTGGATCACTAGTAACACTTGATGTACTAAATGGTTTTGTTATTACATAACGACTATATGTAAAGGATACGGTGCATTTTAAAAGTTCTGATGCTTGATATGAAACTGGTATTGAATTCATACTAATAGGAAAAGCATTAATGAATTGATATTGCAAATACCTACCCAAATAATCTTTTTCAAACTTTGTTATGTAAAGAGTATCTGTTTTATAATCTTCAGGAAAGTTTGCACGATAACTAAAATTTCTATCTTTTTGATTGTCTATATTTTGTTCGCCAACAATAAAAGACATCCAGTTTTCAAAGAAATCTATAATTTTATATTCTTTATCAATATAAAAAGTAAAATCTGCACGGTCATCATATTGTCTTCTGTATGCGTGTCTTTCTGTTACACCAGTATAGTCATTATTAATTTCGTGTGTTGCTAATGATGAACCAGGCAATGACGCTTCGGAGCAAGACAAAGTAATCAAATCTTGATTGTCAATATTCGAATAATCTGCACCAACAAATCCAGCCGTAACTCTTTCTCTTACAAAATTACTAAATGTATTATTAATAGAAGGTGGTTTAAATTCACACAAAAAATGTGAAGTAAGTGCTGGATTTAACAACTTACTTTTAATATCTGATACGCTCAGTGTTTTGGGATTTGGCGCTACCATCTATAAATATTTGTTGACCGTATATATTATGTAGACAAGTTATGGGAGAAAGTATTAAGAGCAAATACAAACCATCTTTTCCCAAAAAATATAAAGGTGATCCAAACAATATTATATGTCGCAGCAGTTGGGAAAGACGCTTTTGTAACTGGTGTGACCTAAATGAAAATATTGTAGCGTGGGGTTCAGAAGAATTTTGTATTCCATATCGTTCACCTGTTGATGGTAGGGTTCATAGATACTTTCCAGATTTTATCATTAAGGTTAAAGAACAATCGGGTGATATTAAAACCTATGTGATTGAAGTGAAACCAAAGAAGCAAACTAGAGAACCAAAGAAACCAAGTAGAACTACAAAAAGATATATTAGTGAAGTAAAAACCTATGCTGTTAATCAAGCAAAGTGGAAAGCAGCAGACGAATGGTGTAAAGATAGAATGATTGAATTTAAAATCATCACAGAAGACCACTTAGGTATTAAGTAATGGCTAAAGGTTTCGGACAAGACATTCAAACCTCATCACCAAGAGTCAATGACCTTAAAAGAAGAGTCAAAGGTTTAGTTGAGTCTGATGATATTATGTTTGAAGTTATTAGTGTCTTTCGTGAAACTGAAATTATACCTGATGTTGGAAAATATTATACCTTTATATACACACCAAAATCAAAAGATATTGAATTTGACCAGTTCCCATTAATTGCTTGTGTTGATGTTCAGCGATGGGGGTTTCGTGGTTTAAACTTTCATTGGGGTTCTGTTAGAAATTATACTTGGCAAGAAGTAGAAGGATTTCTACACGTCATAGAAAATAATGAGATAGATTATTTGCGTTCACTGAACTACGGCAGGTTCCTTAATAAATAAAGAAAAAGTCTATAAATGTCTCATACTCTACAAAAATTTGAGATGAATAATCCTCTTGTGGGTGGGGAGGATTTCTGATGGCTACTTATCAAGATAATCCGCCACAATATTTTCCATTAACTATTCCAAACAATTCAGTGCCAGATGTAGCAGGTTATTATGTAACGGTAACCGATACAGGAACAACAAATATTTTCAGAAAAAGTAAAAGCGGCGGAGTTTTTGTAGATACAAAAATAGGAGAAATTCCAAAGAAAGGAACTTTTGTTCCTGCTAGTGGAGGCGCTAGCACAGAAGAAACACAATATTTTTCAGGTACACTTAATGCAACAAATTTAATAACAAATCAAGCAGTTCCAGTTGTTAACAGAGGAATAGGTGGGGTTGCTGGAGGAGGAAATTCAAAAATAAATGATATTCTTGGAACTAATTTAGCAGCAATAGAACCAGCACCTAGCAATCTAGAGACATTAAATTTATCGGAAAGTATTCAAGCAAAAACGGTTAGAAATAGTTATGGTCCTTATTATTATCCACTTGACTTAAAAACAAATGAGAATGGACAAGATATAATTAAATTTACTATGAGGGATGCGCCATCAGTAGAAATTAATCCAAATCTTAATGCAGAAAAATCTATCAAGAGAATACCATCAAATATTTTGGGTTCTGTTTTTCTTCCCGTTCAACCAATAATTTCTGATAACAATGCAGTAAATTGGTCCGGATTAAGTTTAAATGCCCTCGAAGCATATGCTGTTAGCGAATCTTTAAGTTTAATGTCTGAGCCAGATCTACCAAGCTTAATGACTTCTGCAGGCGCGAAACTAGGAAAAGCATTTCAAAGACTAAAAGAAAATAGAGCAGCTCTTGGTGCAGGTGCAAATGTTTATCTAGCACAAGAAGCTCTTGGTCTTCAGGGTCTTTTATCTAGAACTACAGGAGCAGTATTAAATCCAAACTTAGAATTGCTTTTCCAAGGACCACAATTAAGACCGTTTAGTTTTACATTTAGAATGTCGCCAAGAAGCGCAAAAGAAGCGCAACAAGTTAGAAGTATTATAAGATTTTTTAAACAAGGAATGGCTGTTCGTGAAACTAATACAATATTTTTAAAAAGTCCTCACGTTTTTGACATTAAATATATGTTAGATGGATCTAATACAGATCATCCATCAATTAATCGTATTAAAACTTGTGCTCTAATTAATTGTAATGTAAATTACACTCCAGATGGAAGTTATATGACATTTAATGATAGTCTTAGAACTATGACTTCTTATGAAATAACATTACAATTTAGCGAACTTGAACCAATATTTGAAAGTGATTATAAAGACATAGCAGACGACGAGATAGGTTTCTAAAATGCCAAGTTACTTCAGTCAAGTTCCAGATTTTGAATATCCAAACTCTAATAATGAGGGTCGTTCAATATCGGATTATTCAAAAGTAAAAAACCTTTTCAAGCGCGGTAAACTTCGTGATGATATTTTTGGTGATCTATCGTTCTTTACTAAGTATCAAATCATTGGTGATGAAAGACCAGACAATGTAGCGTATAAATTCTATGAAGATGAAACATTAGATTGGTTGGTTTTGATTGCAAACAACATCATCAATATCCAAACAGAATGGCCATTGACTCAACAATCATATTATAACTTCCTGATTGATAAGTATGGTGATGAAGCATCATTAGCAAACATACATCACTATGAAACGATTGAAGTAAAAAATACTTCAGGTGCAACAATCGTTCCTGCTGGTCTTCACGTTCCTTCTGATTATAGTGTAAGTTATTTTGACTACCAAACTGATACTCAAGTATCAACCGCAAACATTACTGTTGCTGTAACTAATCAGGATTATGAAGATAGAATTCAAGATGCAAAAAGAAATATCTTCTTACTGAAACCAGAATACATTAATATAATTCTGAATGATATGAAGGAAATTATGAGATACAAAAAAGGTGGGACTCAGTATGTAAGTCCCACCCTTAAACGTGCTGATAATATTAGATTGTTTCAGTAATCATTCTTCAGCAAGACGCTGGAAGTATGACAGAGCATCATCTTCATCTTCATCAGACTTAGAAGAACTCAGGTTGTTCAGTTGAGCACTCAGGTCTTCAGGAAGTTCAGACTTCTGTGAACGGGAAGAAAAGTCGGGTGAATAAGAACCGCGATCATTATCTTCATCATTAGTCTCTTCGTCATAGCGAGGACGGGATGAAGTCTTTTGACCCAGAACCATCTTCAGACGGGTATCAAGTTGTTCATAGGACTTGAACTGGTCAGGTGCAACAACAGCAGCAAGGGAATACTGCTTTTTCCAAACTGCTTCCAGTGCATCGTCATCATCCAGAAGTGGTTCAACACGATCAAACTCAGACTTATCATAGTTCCAGTAACCATCCTTCTTCACCAGTTTCAGTTTGAAGTTAGCACCTTGCCAGAAGTCAAAGGGATTGATAGGGGTTTCATCTTCAAATTCAGGTTGCATAGCTTCCATAATCTTATCAAAGATTTTCTTGCCATACTTGAACAGGAAGACGCGACCTTCGTTCTGAGGATTAGCAGGATCCTTCACCACATAGATGTTGGAATAGTAAGACAGTTTACGCTTCTGCTTACGAACAGTTTCTTTATCTTTATCACTACCACTGTTCCAGAGTTCACGATTGTGCTCAGAAACAGGATCTTTCTGACCAATAGTAGTCAGACTATTTTCAATATACCAACCACCAGGACCTTGGAAGGCATGGGTATACAGTTTTGCCCAGGGAAGTTCTTCACCATCGGGGGCAGGCAGGAAACGAATAACGGCATAACCGTTACCAGTTTTATCCATTTCTGGTTTCCACAGGCGTTCATCACCGCTACCGCCTGTAGTATTCATCTTCTCAACTTCTTTGACCAGTTTAGAAGTCAGAGAACCAAGTTTAGATTGCTTTTTAAGATCTGAAAAGGACATTGGATTACCTCGGATTGTTTGTGGATTTGGCTTGTGTGTACTTCGTTATTCTACAGGTCTGAACCTGTTTCGTCAATTCTTTCACGCATTGCTTCAAGCATTTTACTCATATTATTAAAGATTACATTCATATCAACATTAGGTGGAAGACCCATCATTGATGCTGAATCTGCAATGCGTTTTTTCATTTCCTGTGCTTCAGGATCATCAGAAAGACTCAATCGTGTATAAAGAACTTTCTGTTTGTTCAGAAGTTGATCAAGAAGATCAACATGATACATTTTTTCTTCTTTAGTCATTGTGGGAAACTCAAAGACGTTTTTATAAACTTCTTCTTGCATCTCACTGATTTCAGTCATCTCAGCACGGACAACTTCAGACTTAAAGAAACTCATGATTCTCCTAAAACAACTTGCTTCAAAATTTTACGATAACGGAATACATCTATATGTAGGAAAGGAGAATACTTTTTTATTTTTAAACTGACGGTTTCCCACACTGGGTCTTTAAGTTTCTTATCGTAGTCATTTCCAAATGAAAATATTTGATTGTAGATAACTAAAGTTTCTAAACTAATACTTCCATTTAGATATTGTTTTAAGACTAACGGATGTCCCCTAGAGCAGTCAAAAACATCATCTACCTTTCTATTGTCAAATAAATTTTCAGTCTCTTCTTTGAAGATGTAAGATAAAGACTGTGTTCTTTTTTTCCATTCGGTGTATACAACTTCACCTTCTCTTATGATTTCTCCTATCCAAAGCTTACTTGGATCAGTGCTGGTGATAAAGTTGGATACAAAGAATTCTTCTACCTCTTTGTCGTCTTTGTTTCGTGATACCTTTTCAAACCAAAAACGATCTTTGCGTCGGTAGAATGTTTGAAGACTTGCTCTAGTCTTTTTGCAATATTTGTGATAGTCATAACTATCTTTTGTGAAATGATTTTTTAGAGCAAGGTATGTTTTATAACAATCAAATGGTGCCATTCATTACAAGGGTAGTTTCGCTCTGGAACTTCTTTTCAGGAAGTTAAGTTCCATTGCTTCATACTTAATTTTTTCTTTCAGTGGTTTTGAAATTAGTTTAGGCACTGATTCAAGATCAATATTGTGGGATTCGCAGAAATGTACAATCGCATCAATATAGTTCATGTCCGCATTCACTTGAACAAGTTTTTCAATTTCTTGTGCAAAGCGTGATGGGCAGAAGAATTTGCTCTCCAGTACCTTTTCTAATTCATTCTCCATCTGACCTAGTATTGTGATGTACAAATTCTTTAATGTAGCGAACTAATAACTTAATATAGTCCCCTTTGTTCCTTTTGTCAAATACTTTGACTTCGCCACCAGGAGTAACCATCAAAGTAATCAACTTCTTAATGGGGATTCCAGTCATTTCATAATACGCAGAAGCATAAAACATTTCCTGGACAAAATAATTCTCAATCCATTTTTCAGGTTTGATTTTTTCTGACGTTTTAAAGTCTATGACCGCGAGTTCTCCTTCGTATTCGGCAATGCAGTCAACCCTACCAGC
>Ga0208645_1001873_pt1 | contig 17568 bp, 18 predicted proteins | sample VirMetDEL_Sep_01_FD_184519 | JGI IMG/M metagenome (GOLD analysis project Ga0208645, IMG submission 184519) | Aqueous microbial communities from the Delaware River and Bay under freshwater to marine salinity gradient to study organic matter... | ecosystem: Environmental > Aquatic > Marine >... | reverse complement strand
TTCACCAGCTGAAGTCCCACTAAAATATGCAATGCCAGTAGCGTTGCGAAGCCACAAGACATTCGATGCCTGAATAAATAAGTTACCTGTGCCATCATCTTGAATGTAACTATTTAACCCATCGTGATAAATCTGCAAATCGCCGCCAACAGCATCGCCAAAAGTAGCCTTGTCGTTGTCGCCGAATTTGATGTCGTTGCCGTTGGTGTTTAGATCACTTGTTAGATTAGTTATGCTGATGTTCTCTAAAACATCCTGTTCAATCGCGTTATTTAATTCAGCGCGACTAATCTTATTCGTTGATGCGCCAGAGCTATCAACAACAATAAAGAAGTCATCAGCCGCAGTAGCTGAACCGGTAATCGCATCAAGTTCGGATATCTTTTTATCAGGCATTTTCCACCTACCACACTGTGATTTCAATATAGCCCGGACGACCGGGTTCTGGCTGAATAGAGCCACCGTTAGTTGTTGCTGTGCCGCCAGCACCTAAAGAATAAGTTAATGTCTTGCCGCCAACAGCCGCCCCGGTAACATACTTTTGAACAACGCAACCAGCACCACCATCTTCTTGTGAATTATCGAAATTGTTCCCTGTTGTTCTGCCGCCGGACGCGCCAGCGTTCCAAAAAACATCACCGCCAGAGGGTGTCCCCTGATTTGTGTGCCATTCAGATGTTGACATAGCACCGCCAACACTGCCGCGCGAACCACCCGGCGCATTGACACTAATGCCAAGTGTTGCATTAGACACCGTTGTTACGCCGCCAGCACCACCCTGAGTATAACTATTAGTGCCAAGACCGCCAGTGCCGGGGTTAGCGTGTACCGCGCCACCTCCACCGCCACCAGAAGCGCGAATTAAGATCGCCTGTGCGCCAGATGGGATGGTGTAACTTGTGCCGCTTGTTAATGTCGTAATAACTTGCGGATAGCCGACAACATTTGCCGCAATAGATTGCGCCACTCGAAGCGGTGTCATTATTTCTGTGTTGTTCGTGCCGGTTTCCGCAGTTGCTTGTGATGCAACTTGCAAGTCAATTATCTTCGTGCCGGATGAATTAAATATATCAATCCCAGCCGCAGATGCCGCAGTTAAGCTATTGCTAATCAACTCAAAGCGACTATTAGCAACATCGAACTCGCCAATCGTGATCCAATTCGCATCATTCTTATCGCGTATTTTAAGATAATTATTTGTCGTATCTAGCCACCACATCCCAGCATAAGTCGTGGATGGCGCAGATGAACTGCTATTGTTTGTCACAATAGCGGATAAAACGTTGTTTAGATCAGACCGAAAAGCCGGTGTGGTCTGATTGTCAATAACATAATCGTGTGTTGCCATTAGTTATATCTCACCTTTGCGGTTAATTCCTCAATCGCCGGAGTGATGTCATCCGCAGTCGATTGCAATTCTACCTTAAATCTGAACGCGCGTCCAGAAAAGTCACCAGACTTGAAACGCTTATAATCTGACCAACTTGGCGAACCAGCCGGATCATCGTCTGTTGTCGATACAAACTGAATAACATTTGTATCGGTAAATGATGTGCTACCGGTTAGATCATCGAAGTTGCCCGGCAGGCTATCAAACAATCCTGTCAACGTGTCAAATGTATCTGTCGCCGCATCATTAATCCGAAGTACCTTAACATCCATATTAACACGCGCAACCCGAACCGAACTTGTGTCAATGTAATTACTGAACAAATAAGTCGAGGTCGATGGCGCAGTTGATGGATCAGTTATTCTTAAACGACTTGATGAAACGGAACAACCTGTTTTTGTGCCGCTAAACGCAGTATGTTCAGCTTGCGTTAATGTTGTTGCGAATACATCTAAATCTTCTTCACGCACAACGACAGAAGTCGGATTGACGGATTGGTTGCCAGATTTGTCGTATGCCTTAATAAGATAAGTGCCAGAACGCGGTGGAACTGTGACGCTATTGCCCGGACGCGCAACCTTATCAACCGCAGTCGTGGCATTAGCGAAAGTGCCGCCGCTTTCATCAGGCGTGTATCTAATGCGATAAAAAGACAGATCAAGATCAGGAACAGCATCCCACTCAAGATGAATACCGGCAGATGATACGTTGAAGCTAAAGTTTTCAACATCAGCCGGTGGATCAGCTAGACCATCAACCGTGATATTAGTGATCGTAACAAAGTCGCCCTTAATCCCGAACGTATTGATCGCACGCGCACGCACATCGTATTCCGCATCTTCAACATCTAGCACTTCGGTTATACCTAGATCGCCAAAACCGGCTAAACGATAATCGGTTTCGCTGGTCTTCTTAAACTGCACTTCCACCTGATCAATACGCTCTGGCGCGTCAGATGAAACCGTTGCGACAATAACATTGGTCAAATGCTCGTTAATAACACGCGCTTCGGATGTGATATTTACACCGATTGGCGGCACATCGAACGGATCGGCAAGCGTGGTGTTGTTTGTTTCAAACGCGCTTTCTTCTGCCGCCCAGCTAAACACCGCAGAAGATATTTCACGCAAATCCATATTAACGATAAGCGTACCATCAGCCTCTGGAACAAATTGCCAATTCACAACTTCAAAAGTCTTTTCATCCCAGCCAGCGCGTGTATTTGTTAAGTTAATGATGTCGCCAATCTGAACTTGAAACGCACGCATCCCAAATGAAGCGGAAACGCTTAACTGTTCACGCTGACGATAAAGCGCAATCTTAGCGATACGTTGTGCGCGTGTTGATGTATTGGTATATCCCAAATCAAAATCAATAACGCTCTTATCGCCACCGTCAACATCAATAAAGAACTCCGATGACACTTCTGGATAGTCGCTAACTTGATAATTGGTTTCCGCGCCTCTGAATGTACCGCGAACCGTATTGAAGTTATCGCGCCGCGAATGTCTTGTGTTGATCTTAATCGCTGACCGAAGATCATCCTCATCAAAAGCTAAGACTGGTGTCGTGTAAGCCGCCGCCTTAACGCGCCAATAGCCTTGAGCATACCAGATTGTCCCACCCATAGCGCGAAGCAAGTCATCTATAATATCTCTTGGTGTCCCGGCTGTGGTAAATGATCCGTTAGTTGTGTATCGCTTTTCTGTGCCGCCAGCCGCCAGCGCAACGCTCTCATCGCAGATATTTGCGGCAGTAGCGAACAGCGTTTCATCAATGTCGTCAGTTGCCAGACCATAGTCAGCCGTTAAATAATCGCGCAAACATAAAGCCGCATTATCTGACCAAGCGGTTGTTTCTGTGTTTGGATTATATACCTTCTTGCCCTTAACTAAAAAACTGATCGCCGGTTCGCCATTCGGGAAGCTATCAGCGTTAAACTCCAAGCGGATATATGCGTAACATATCCCCTGCAATCTATGGTCAACCGTCCATAAGCCATCTGACTCGCTAACAAGCGTGTCATCGGCTTCTTGCGTATCAGTGCCTAGATGCGTCTTAACACGCACATAACCGTCATACTTAGATGGCGCAGTTGCGTTTCCGTCACCATCAAGAGTTAGTATTTCATCATTGAGATAAACGCTTGTGATTTCTTCACACTCGTGACCAGCAATCGCAACAACAAGATGCAAATATTTGTTGTTGTCTGTTGCTTCTTTATAAACAACAACGCCGCCAACCCTTGTTTGCCCATAGATAATCGCGTGGTCTTGAGCCGCGCCTATACCGGCGACCTGATATCCTTGCTGACCAGAAAAGGTTGGCATTTTCGGCTTTGGTTGTAATGATGATGATATGTAAGATAGGCCAAGCGTTACGGCAAAACTTAAGGCAAAATAACTCATTGCGCTAATTGCTAAAGTGCCTGTCACGTATGCAACCGCAGTTGAAGAAGCGGCAGTAGCCGCCGCAATAGCGATTGACACCGGATCAGCAAAAACAACCGTGGGATAGAAAATCAAAAAGAATAAGAGAAAATAGCGCATCAGATTAGCCAGAAAATATCTTCCTCTTGTGGTGCGGAAAATTCAATTCCGTTATGCCCAACAAATGCCACCTGATCAGAAACAGCGACACCTAAAGAAATCCCAGTAACCGACATATCTTCACGCTGACGACCGATAATATTTCCACGATGCGGCATAAGCGAATCTAAGCGCGTCAGACGCGTATCTATTGCTTCGACTATATTATCCCACCTATTAGCCTTTAACAGCCCTAGAGCGTGCTTATAACACGATTGTGGGCTATCGTATCGCCCCATCCAATCATTAGCAAATCCCTTGCCTGTCTGCACACGCACCGCTTCATTAGCAAAAATGAGGCAGTCAAACTTGCCCCACTCAAACGGCCTATTCCTAACGCTTTCGATGTAATCAGCAAGCCGAATATCCCAATCATAAAACATTAACGCCGTCCCCAGTTAAATTGTTTGTCTTGCAAATCTTCAACGAACTCAAATCCGCGATCTGTGGGAAATCGTGATTTTTGATTTGCGTCAGTATAGCGCAAAACGCGCGGCCTTTCTAAGTCAATTAATTTGCTTTCCATCGACAGCGCAACAGTCGAAGTTTCCGCGCCTTCCTCGATGTTCATTTGATCCATATAGCCTTTGAATATTTCGACCAGATCATTAGGATCGCCAGTTGTGATATCGATGCGCGAACTATCTTCCTGCAAAACATAGTTACCATCTTCGTCTAGCAAATAACTGCGGTTGGCGTCCATTAATCCGAAGCGAATAATCCCAAGTCTTCCCTGATACGGTTCAGACAAGATAAGCGATAGCAATTCTGACGGTATGCCAGAAAGCGTTATCATCGCGCCTTTAGCTGATATTTCTGCGGTTTCGGATATTTCGCTAACCTTTAGAAATTGACCAGTGCCAACATAGGTTATGCCGTCAACTGTAATATTTCCAAGACCTGTCCAGAAATAAAGCGTCTGCGTATCAAAACGCAATTCAATAGCGAAAAACGGCTTAATCGCTTCCGATGATATTGCGCTGATAATACCACTAGAAAGCGACCTACTCATATTATCGCCTCAATAGCCGCAAAAGTTACGCCGTAAAAAGCGGCTTCGTTAATTGACCAATCTGTTTGATTTGTGCTTAGTCGAAACAATCCCTTTGCGCTTGATACCACAACCGTTGCGTCATCAGCCGGAGCAGTTCTGATATAAGGCCAGATATCTAGCGTGGACTGACCTAGCGCGTTCGTATCAACATCGACCAGAACCTTGTGCAGTGTCGCGGCAGAGCCACCGCCTATCTGTATATAATCTCCAGCTTTAAGATAACCTGTTTCGCTAGTTGGCAATCCGTCAATCGTTAGCGTTTCGCCTGTTTGATCAGCACCGTTGACCAGTGGCGTTCCCGGCGTGGCTGACGCTGTTCCGCGTGGCGTTGCCGCATTAGGATCGCCCAACAGAAAAGTCCCCTTCACGCCATTAAGCGACAGCAAGAACGAAATCCATTCTTCAGCATCTGCGCGTTGCATAGGCGGCATTGTGACTTCTGCTTCCCAACGCTGACCAGAGTGTTGAACAACTTGTTGCTTAAATGTGAATGGGCTTTCTGTAATCGCAACCGCATTAACAGCGCGAAGATTTACCCTAGCGATGCCCGAAGCGGTTGGAAGTGTTAGCGGATATGATATGGTCATCTGTCACCTCAAGAAAATGCTGATGCAAATGTACCACCACGCCGTCTAGCGTCAAGCACCGCCGCTTTAGTGCCTTCTGCGATCTGCGGCATCAGGTTCATTATTTCAGCGCGAACGGTCTGCGATACGCCAGTTGAAATGTTAATGGTTTGATGCACAACTGCGCCACCACCGCCTAACTGGTTGTTCGGGATAATCGTGCCAGAACCGCCGGGGATAAAGAGTTCTGCGCCCTTTTCGCCAACCATATATGGCTGACCGGCTGATACAGAGCCGCCCATAGCTTTTTTTGTTCCAGCCTTACTTGTGCCGCCAGTTGATCCAAATGGCATCGCGCTAGAAAGAAATTCCGCTATCGGTGCGCTAATCTGCATCCGTATCGTCATCCGAATAATATCGCTGATAATCGATGCCGCCATTTGCTTAAACGCATCCTTTAACTTCATTGTGCCGGTTACTGCGCTAACAAGCGCATCCTCAAACGATTGGATGCCACGAATAACAACATCTTCCATATTCTTACCGAAGTTGCGTGCATCTTCAGCAAGTTTCTTTAAGTTTTCACCAAAATCAGAACTAGTATCTGTGCCGGTGGTCATTACATCGTCTAAGTTTTCACCAGCTTTTGCGGCGGCTTTAATCTGATCTATAAGGAAAGAAAATTGAATTTCAAAATCTGTTGGCAAATAAGGAAGTTTTTTTATTGATGCCGATGTTGTATTAATTGCGCTTGCCATTTCTCTTGAATGATAGGCGACCGAAGCCATAGCTTTTTCATTTTTGCCAAGGGTAAATCTGCTTTCATCAAAGGCATCGCTTAGTTTGCTTGCCCTATTAGCCAAATCTTTAAGAGCGTTAGCATCTTTGAACCCACCCCTCGCTAATTCATCAAATTCGTGAACTAGTGCTTGCGCCTCTGGATGCAATGTATGGGTTTTATCAAGTAAATCATTCAATGCTTTTGTCGCTAGCATTGTCTTGTGAGCAAACTTCTCTTCACTCATAGATGTTTTAAGAATTTCTTCAGTCAGGAAATTCATCGCTGTGATTATGGCATTTACCGCGCCTAGAATAATGTTGATTAAAAATGCCATAGTTTCGGCAAAGGTCTGGATTGCATTGACTATTGATAAGCTGATTTCTTTTGCAAAGTTCTTAACGCCATTTTCTTTAGCCATTAATCCTTCGATAAATTCTTGCGCTTTCTCAACAGCCGCTTTAATAGCCGGCGCAAGAAACGAAACAACGCTATCGCGCAAGCCCTTAAACAACGCAAACAAACGCGTGAAGCTATCGTTAGCGTCCTCAACGCCCTTCGCCGCTTCTGCTGACATCACCAAGCCAAAGCGTTCCGCCTCGTTAGATATTCTCGCAATTCCATCCGCGCCTTCTTCTAACACCAGAAGCATTTCAGACGCGCGACCGCCGAATAAGTCTTGTGCGATAGATGACCTGACCGCGCTATTTTCCACATTCTCAAAGCGATCTGCTAGAAGTTCCAGCACCTTAAACTGGTCGCCCATAACCGCATTTAAGTCATCGCTGGTGATACCCAGTTCATCAAAAGCGTCTTTCGCATCGCCAGTGCCGCCTTGGAAGTCAACCATTACGCGGTTCAAGTTACGAACAGCACGCGCAACCGTATCAATAGATAACCCAGACAGATCAGCCGCAAACTCTAATTTTCGCAAGTCTGCAACGCTAATACCTAGCGTGCGTGACAACTTACTGATCTTATCGATGCTATCCATCGATGATTTGATGAGAAAACCAAAGCCACCAGCACCGGCTAAAGAGATTAGCGCGGTGCGGAAGCTAAAGACAGTCTTGCGAAGTGAATTAAGGCGGCTAGCGACCGCCTTGAATATTCTTTGTGTGGTGTCGATGGCTTGGATTCTGATTTTGAGGTTTTGATCTGCCATCTTCTTTTATCCTAAAATAAGCGAACCACTCATTCAATTCATCAACCGTCAATTCTTCTATTTCCGGTTGCGTCTTGTGTAAGCGATCACATAGCTGAAGAACATTAAATCGCAAGTGATCGCTAGTTAGTTTTTTTCGTGCGCCTCTATCCCATCGATGCTGTTCATCATCTTTCCGGCGATATTGGCTATGGCGGTCAAGTCCATTTTCATCAGATACACTTTATCTTCGAGCGTGAACAACTTATCGCCATCTTTGTTTTCGGCCTTCATAATGATCATATCAACCATACCAGAAACTTGCATATCGACAAGAAAGTTCTTGTGCTTGCGCTGTAATTTATCGATATCACCGATGGTAAGCGGTGAAACATAGACTAGCAACGGAGCATCATCTTCACCCCATTCCGGAACTTCGATAACATTCCGTTGCCGTCTATTGTTGACGCGATCTAAGATTTCTTTCCCCAGTGACATTTAGAAATCTCCTTATGATACTGTGTCTTCAGTCAGGCCACCGCTAATCTGCACGCTATAAGTTGCAGTCACGATGCCATCGTGAGAAACACCGATAGAACGGCCTGTGACGATGCCAGAGCCGGTCAAACGATGATCGCCTGTGGTATCACCTTCCATCTGAAGATTGACCGTCACAGAAGAACCGGCAGTGCAAGCCAGTTGCGCTGTGTCGGTATCATCAAAATAGGTTTCAATCGTTGCAGTTGCATCGGTGAAAGAAGGTTTGTAGGATTTCGCTTGGTCACCCATACTCGTATCCTCTACCACTTCCGCAGTTTGGTCAACGGTGAAGCTGATAACTTCAGCCATTGCATCAGAGCCGATCTTAACGACTCCATCGTTTCCTTTGAATGTTGCCATTTTTCAACTCCTGTTAGCTGGCAGTTTCAACGTCATTTTCTTTGGTTCGGTATTCAACCATCACCGTGAAGCGACCAATAGCGACAGGCTGTTCACCATCACCGCTAAAATCCGCCTCAAAAGCCGTAACCATAACGTCCTTCGCAAGACCACTTAAAGTTACGTCTGCCGCTAAAGCCTCTTCAACTTCAACGGCAATCTGGTCAAGCGTGTTGTCGTAATTCGCAGTCCCGACAACATACGCTTCAATCATAATTTCCAAGTTCCTAGCGATTGATCTCGCCAGTGTTATTGTATCAAAAACAACGGCTTCATTTCTAGTAAAAATACATAAGCCGGGCAAGTTCGCCTGTTCAATCGGATAGACGCGATTGCGAAACACATTAGAACCGGTGGTCGATAACCCAGTGACCGCCGTAACTATCGCATCCCTGATTTGCTTGCGAACGTGTGCCATTAGTTCTTTTCCAGTACCAGCATCGTCATCCCAGTGCCATCGTCTTGTACGATGCGGATCGTGTAATTAACACCGCTAACAACTAACGCATCGCCTTCAGACGCGCTAGAAACATCCGCCGTGCGGCAATGAAAGCGCGGTTGCTGAAGCGCAACACCAACACCACCACCAGCATCAACCTCGATAAAGTCATTATCGAAAATGCCATTAACAGTGCTAGAAGCACCGCCAGATGGTGTATAAGTCGCCGCAACACCGAAGTCATCGACATTGACGAAGATGGCACGGTCATCTGCGCTTTCAACAGCCATTAGTCATCCTCTGGCGTTTCAATATCAGCAACATCAAAAGAACGGTCTTCCAGCTTCTTCTTAGGACGACCATATTTCTTTTCTGTAACCGCTTCCGCAAGACCGCGAGTAATTAGCTTGTTTGCAATGTTTTCGTGCAAATCGTGTTCTTCGCCAGCAAACATATTGCCGCGATCCCCAGTGTAACATTTTTCCAAAATCTTAATTTTCATCATAGCCCCCTGTGGGAATGGTGGGCGACCGAAGCCGCCCACCAGTTAAATTACGCAGTTGATACCTCATCGGTGATAGCGAATGAAGCGGCGTTACGAAGAGCAACATCAACTTCTTGCATCACGCGGATAACAACGTTGCCGCTGTCACCCTCTGAATATGGATCAACCATAACTGATGGTGAACCGAAGAGGCCGACCATTAGTTGTGAGAAGTCACCGAAGATCAGTGCAGAAGCGTCAGTGCCACCATCGCCCGGATTTAGGTTTGATGGGACGTTGCTTGTGAACTCTGCACGATAGCCATAGATGCTGTTCCAAGGATCATTGAGAAGCATAACGCTGTCTGTGGATGAAACCTTAACAGTGTTTGCCATCTTCGCTTTGACCTTTGGATTTGACAACCAGCCAAGTGCGGCCTGATTGATAACGCCGTTAGCGTCTTCAACAGTCTTAACCAGATCGGTGATGTCAGCCCAAGTCAGAGCCGCAACATCAGTACCGGCAGAAATGTCAACATTACCAACGTTGCCATCGTTCAAGATGCCTGTTGGCTGACCTGAAGAGCCAGAACCTTGGATCGCATAGTATTCGATCTTGTCAGCGATGGAACGCAGAAGATCGTCTTGCACAACCTGTTCGATTGCTGGAACGCTCTCAAGAGCAAGCAAGCGAGAGATTGCGGCTTTTGCGCCAAGTGTGCGTGGCTGAAGCGTTACGCCAGCATCAGTTGGGGACTGATCGCTAACATCGCCAGCCTCTTCAACGAAGCCAGCCGCCGCGCCGGTTGCAATTTTTGGCATACGGATGCGGTTAGTAAGGCCACCGATGTAAGTAACACCCAAGTTAGCCATTACTTGCTTTGCGCGTAATGCCTCAATGAACATATCGCCACGCTGTACAGTTGGAACGAAATTGTCGGTGACATTTTCCGTGCCTACTGCGCCAGTTGCGGCAGTTGTCATCACGCCAGAACGGAAAGCGAAGTCTGGGATGTAAAATCCGCGTGCTTCTTTGCCGGTGCGCTTAACGATTTCATCGTGCATTTCACGCTCAAGGCCAGCATCACGCCAGTCACCAGTGACTTGTGCGCGGATCATCTTGCCAAGAGAATAAGCACGCTGTTCTTTAACAGGCGCATCAACAACGTGTGCTGGGGTGTCTAGCGGTTCGTTTCCGATAGCTTCCAACAGTTCGCCACGGAACTCGTCAATGGAAACACCACGACCAAGGGCTTCTTCACCCATTGATGCTTTGTTGTGCTTCCGTGCCAAAGTCATAATTTCTTTGGCATTTTTTTGTGCGGCTTTGGCGGCTTCCGCCCGAACCGCGTCAAGATCGATTTCTGACATAACGTCAACTCCTTTGATCTCTAGGGTTTCATTTAAGGGTTCGGAACTCGACCGACCAACGCCGACTAGATTTGACTGATCTGCCGGAATTGAAACGATAGAAATTTCCATAGGTGTAGTAGCCACCCGATAATACTCATCGGGATCGTCTTCACGTTCAACGCGACCATCTAAACGATATCCCACGCTGATATTTTGCCGAATACCATCGACAACATCGTTGAACACTTCTGAAGCAAGTTCGCCCCTTCCGAAACGAACGATCGCACGCAGACGGCGTGCGTTTTCATCAAGTTCAACAGATTCCACAACGCCAATTTGACGTTCCATATCGTGATCCATCAGCAAAGGCGCACGACCAGAGTTAAGAAACTCAAGGTTCATACTTTCTGTGCGATGGTCAATAACTTCTAATCCAAAACTGCGCTTAACCGGCTCTTCGGATGATACGCCAACCCGAACAGTGCGGCTTTCTGTATCAATCGCAGTGTCTTGCATACCGATGGCGCGTTGCACCATTTCAGAACGATCAAAGCGAGCCACATCCTCTGTGACTTCTTCAACATTGTCTTCAACAATATTTTCTTCGATGTTTTCCATATCATCACCTCTTTCGCCGATGGCTGGTTCAAATTTGATCGGTTCAAAGTCGTGGTCATCCAGCCACTCACGCGCTTCCGCTTCGGTGTACCGATCTGCATCGAAGCGGATAGATTGTATTTCAGACGTATTATCTACAATTCCATAGATAAAATCAATGCCAGAACCGCCAGCATCGGCCTCACGCCGAAAGTCATCATATTGATCTGGTTCGTTTATGCGTGCCGCGTGTTCGTTTGGATATGGTCTTTCTTCATCCCATCCACGCTCTTCATCATCGATGCGATCCATAACCCGATCCTTTTCATTAGCCCAAGATTTACCAGCATCACCGCCCCACAACGCCCACGCGATGCGACCGGCTGACGGATATCCATCTTCATCGGGCGAAAATCCTTCGCCTTCTTTATCAACTTCGTGCCGCGCAAAATAACTAACCATCCGGCGCACGGTGTCAGGCGATAATTCCTGACGATTAACTAGCTGACGCGCACGCGCAACACCTACTTCAGTGCCGCCGCGTCCGTGTTCTTTACGCCAATCCAGACCGCGTTGAGCCTCTTCTGCCATAGTCGCGGTCGGCTTTAGATTAATATCTTGGCCTTTATACGTTGCCATCATCACCACCATCAACTTCCGCTGGGGCTGGCATCTTAGTTCCAAAAGGTTCAAACGCCATTGATAATCCTAATTGCTCCGCTAATTCTTTATCACGCGCAATCTGACTAAATGTTTCTTCAACATCACGACCATAATTCGCCGCAACATCCTGCATAGACAGGATGCCATTATTTAGCCCAACAACTGCCGCATTTATTTCTTTAAGCGGATCAACCCAGTTCCACCCACGGCCTCTAAACATCGCATTATCGCTAAACTTGTCATATTTATTCGATGGAAGCGGAATACCGCCAAAATCCATCGCGCTAGACAACCAAGCGCGGAATACCGGTTCAATAAAGTGTTCGATCATAAACATCTGCATCGCGCGATAGCCATCACGCTCATCAAGCGCACCCTGACGGATCGATGAATAATTAACTGACGATAAATCGTTAGAAAGTGCCGCATAGGAAACATTCAAGCCGGATGATATGCCGCGCAACATCGCACCTTCAAATTCCGCATATCCGGTATTCGGATGGTTAGGATCGAAGAACGAAATGTCCTGTCCAGCACCTAACTGGTGAAACGAACCCGGTTCAACATCGATGATAGGCGTGAAATCATTTTCATAACCATCGCCAACATAGTCATCGCCAGATGGTGTCTTGATGAACCCCATCTTCGATGCCTGTATGCGTGCGGCGATAACTTCAGCCTCACGATAAGCGTGCAACATCTTTAACGCTGACATCGCTGAAACCATAAACGGCTCGCCGCGTGTTTGATGCGTGCGATTAGCCATAAACAGATGGATCATTTCATCTGCCGGCACGCGCGTATGCTTTCGCGCTTGTGCTGTATGATATAATCTATCGCCCGGATGCGATGTTAAAACCCAATACGCAACAGGCCGATGCGCTTTATCAAGTTCAATCCCCATTCGGATTTGATTGCCATTAGATAAGGTTTCGTTTTTCTTTTCGTCAACCATATCAGCTTCGATAAACTGAATGGCGAATCCATCACGGTATTTTGTGCCGGATAGCTTTTTAACAAATACTTCGCCATCACGAACAAGCGTTTCAATCGCTAAACGCTGACAGTCATACCAAGACATCCGGCCATCGGCTGTTGGCGCACCTAAACGCCCCCAACGCTTCCAAGCGTTTTCGATGATGGTATTGCCAGCCGCATCCAGCTTGCCATCCTCATTCCGCGCTTTAACTTGCAGATGAAAACCCTTATCGCCAACGATATTTGTCTTCATTAGATTGACATATCTACGCGCAAACTCGTTATCACGCACCAATTCGCGTGATCTGTTTCGCATCGTTTCAAGTGTAAATCGCAACTCGCTATCAGCAGAGTTACCACTATCCAGAAAATCACCGAACAACCTACCAGCACGCGCCGCCGCATAATTACGCTTCTTAAACGATTTCTTCGGTTCTTCAGTGCGCTTGAAAAAATCAAATAGTCCCATTTTCAAAACCTCACTTTGATCGTGCCAGCGTGCGCGCGTTTGTTTTTAACGTGATCAATGCGATGCTGTTTTACAACTTCACTGCGATAATAGTCACGCCATTCAACCAGTTCCGTCACTGGTATTTTAGAAAGTGAACGACCATTGATAGAGTAAGACAGAACGTCAGCGTCTGCGCGGCCTTGCAAAACAGTCTCAATTTTATCCAGCATTATTTCAGCGTGCGAACGCGGATCAACATTATTGTCAAGATCGGTAATAATATCCCACGAACCGGTTTGAATAACAATGCGTTCGCTATCGCTGGTGCGTGTGATTTCTAACTGCCAATGGTGATGACCTACGTCAAAATCCGCGCTAACAACTGATGTGATTGTAAATAGATAATCATCGCCATCGGCTGAACCGGCAACTGTAAATTCGTGCGTGCCGCCGCCAGAAGAGACCCTTGAAACATAAGCAACCGTGTAAGTTGAAGAGGGATAATCTTCACCTAAGTTCTTTTTGCGCCAAGTGACGCGATCACCGACAACGATTTGATGCGGTTCATATGTTAGTGCATTGTCGGTATCAAATAGATTCGCCATTAACGCCACCCATTAACAAAACCGCCGGGCTTCCGATAAGCGCGGCGCGGTTGCTGGTTAATTGGCGCATTATCCTTCGGCTTTTCTGCCGCGTGCGCCTGTCGGTCTGCCAGTGTGTTAAGGTTCGTGTTCAAAATCGCCAATGCCCCTATCGCATACACCCGACAGTCTAACGCTTCGTTGCGCGTTCTTGTCTTCACAAATTCCCTGCGCGGAAATCCTTTAGAGAATTTCGTGACAATTTTTTCCGATGATGCCAGTTGCTTAAAATACTCATCTGGGCGATCAGCCGGAAAATGACAATATCCCGCACCTTCCGATTGTATCCTAAGTCTGGAAAAAATCAATTCTTTTATGTTGTCAACGCCCAAAGTAAATAATCGTATCTTTCCGATGTTATTTCTGGTCGGTCTTGATACGATTGGACGGCTTTCGCCAGCCATACCCTTTATGGCAAAAATGCGGCGACCTTCGCGCGGTCTAACAAAATCATAAACCGCTTTTGTGTAGTGACCGCCGCTATCGATGCAAGTTGCGCGTGGCTGTAATATGCGACCATCTTCGGTTTCGTATTTAGTAACCAGAACATTTTCAACATCTTGCCAGAACTGCGGTGTCGATGGATCGCCGTATATTATGTCATAGCTGATTGACCAACTCTCCTCATCGCGCCCCCATCCGACCGATTCAATTTCGGCGCGATCATCTTGGATATCGCAACCGCAAGTGATCATCAATATACGCTTATCAAGTCGGTCGCCAAATTGTTCAGCGCGTTCCGCAACCGCATAGTCATCAAGGCGTTCACCCTGCTCTTCCCAGACTTCAGCCAAGGTTGTATTTACAAAAACGCGAAGCGTGTCAGGTAAAATCTTTGCCGAAACAAAGTCTTTGGCTATATCGCCAAGCGGTGTCCAAGGCGAATATAATCCGGATAAATGAAAGCCAGCAGTTCCGCTAAACGGTTCAGACGCACGCCACTCACCGCCCTTAACTGCGCGATAACGCTTTGCGTCATCCCACGCACTTCCACATTCTTCGCATATATATTCTGCGGTCTCTGGTTCGTCTTTAGCCCAATGCACATTTGACCATTTAAGCGTTTGCTTGTGATTGCAATCAGGGCACGGCACATAATAATAACGCTGGTCGCTTTGACTGAACGCGGTTTCTATACGCGATGCGCCTTTATTAGTAGGCGTGGAAACCATCACAATCTTTCGGTTGTGCGTAAATGTTTTTGTTCTAGCGATACCTAGATTAATCGGATCGCCTTCTGATCCGGCAGATGGTGGATATCTATCCACCTCATCGAAGAACACCGCACGCACCGGACGCGATGCCAGCCCTGCCGCGCTATTCGCGCCAACGATAGCAAGATAGCCGCCGGGGAAAGACTTTTGATATAGCGTGTTGCCGCTATCTCGTGAACGCGCGTCATTAACCTTACCTTTAAGAACAGGCGTATCCCGGAGCATAGGCGCAAGCCGGTCGTTAGACCACATTTTCGCCATCTCAAGCGTGGGCTGAACGATAAGCATAGGCGATGGCGATTGATCGATGTAATAACCGACCGCGTTGTTTATTATTTCCGTCTTGCCAACCTGTGCGCCGGTCATAAAAACAACGCGCTCAATAGTCGGGTCGGATATCGCTTGCATCATTCCGCGCTGGTAAGGCGCGCGATCCGTTGACCAGAACCCCGGTTCAGCCGAAGCCTCTGGCGACAATCGCCGATATATATCAGCCCATTCGTCAATCGCCAGATTTGGCGGCGGTTGCATTGCCGCTAGTATTTTCTGACTGATCTTCGCCACTGTCGGATGACCTGATAGGGTTAATGACTTTGACTTTGACATCCGCAATTTCCTGTAATGCGTCATAAATATGATCTTTTAATATGCTTTTAACTTCAACTAACTTTTCTGCGGCATAGACTTCTGGCGCAACGCGCTGTGGGAAGGCCAGCAATTTTTGCTTCATATTCTGTGCAACTTCCATCCAAGCGGCCTCAACGTCTGCGGATGGTATTAACTGTTCCTCAACTTGCGCCTTTTCCATTTCGGCTAAGTCGGCTTTGACCTTAGTCAACCGGGTGCGATGCGCGTTATAATCATCGCCGCTAACATCAGCACGCAATCCACGCTCGCGCAGATATTTAATATAACCGCGAACGACCGGCACAAGTTCATATCTGCCGCGTTCTTTTTTTGGTATAACGCCCTGATTTACCAACTGCAAAACGCGCTGTGGCGTTAAATCGAGCAGTTTAGCAATCGTATCAAGCGGAAAGGTTTGATCAGACATTGTTATCACTTAATGGAGCGTGCTGGTCAGTGTTGCACTGCCGCTGTGTTGACTGGTCGTCAACCATCGCCTGCTTAGCACGCTTGGGATAAGGTTGTTTGTATTCTAATATTTTTTTCTTTAGGCTGTCAATTAATGGCATAACATAACGATGCTTACCTACTCTTTTTCTTGTTGGTGTATCTTCTGTTTTACTGTAATAAGCCCCCCTAACGTGTCGCCATCTTCCCTTAACAAAATACTCTATTGTGGGGGAGCTAGACCCAGTATAAATCCAGTTACCACCTTGATAAATTCCTCCGTGATGACCCTCTTCCGGATCAGCAAAAGAAATAACAATTTTTATCCCTGGACAAACTTTTTTAAGGAAATTAATCGCTATTTTCATAATTCTGGTGACCTGACTTTTGTGTTGAGTAAGAGCAACTCTTGTTAGTTCACATCCTTCATTTTGTTTAAGATTATACTTTGTTAATAAGTGAGGGGAAGCCCCTCTTGAAAAGAGAATAACGCCTATAAACTTTCCATCTTCCCAAGCACCTATTTTAACAATTTTTCCGGTAGGCAAACAGCCGCTATAATGCCAATTTTCGCAAGCATATTTTGCCGCATCGTGTGTTGCCCAATCGATTTTAAGGTTAGTTTTTTTCATAGTTCTTCACATCAAACTTAAAAGCACAATTAGGACAGGAAACAAATTCGGGATCAATAACATCTAAAGCCCCTTGACCCTCTTCGTTGCCCGGATCAAAATTAATATTACCTAACAAAGATGATATTTCATCATTGGTAAATCCAGTTTTTTCTAAATCAAAATTAAGCTCACTTAACTCACCTAATTCAACCGCAAGCATCTCATCATCCCATCCGGCGTTTAACGCTAATTTGTTGTCGGCAATGACGTATGCTTTCTTTTGCGCTTCGGTCAGATGCGATAGGCGCAAGCACGGAACTTCTTTAATTTTAAGACGTTGCGCCGCGATGGTTCTACCGTGACCGGCGATAATAACCCCATCCGCATCAATCAGGACAGGGTTCGTAAAGCCGAACTCCTTGATGGAAGCGCATATTTGCGCCACCTGTTCGTCCGAATGTGTGCGCGAATTACGCGCATACGGTATTAATTCTTGTGTCGATACATACTCAATTTTGTGCTTCATTTTATTCCCCAGTAAAAATTAAAGACCTCATTTCAATTCTATCGCTAGAAAACATTCGGGGTCGCGCGTTACC
>Ga0208645_1001872_pt1 | contig 17584 bp, 17 predicted proteins | sample VirMetDEL_Sep_01_FD_184519 | JGI IMG/M metagenome (GOLD analysis project Ga0208645, IMG submission 184519) | Aqueous microbial communities from the Delaware River and Bay under freshwater to marine salinity gradient to study organic matter... | ecosystem: Environmental > Aquatic > Marine >... | reverse complement strand
CTCAACGGTGTAGCACTTGTAGCTGGCACAGACTATAACACAACAACCACGAACACAATAGGTGGACTCACTGCCCTTGTTGCAAGTGATGTGGTTGAGATTATTGTGTATGACACGTTCAGTGTGTTTGGCGGTAATATGGTTGCTGACCTAAACTTTAAAGATAATGTCAAGGCTAACTTTGGCACAGGTAATGACCTTCAAATATTCCATGACGGTTCTGACTCAATAATCCGTGATGCAGGTACAGGGTCACTGAAGTTTCAATACGGCACTAGTGATGGCGTTGTATTTGATAGCAGCGGCAATGTTGGCATTGGGACAGTTTCGCCTAGTTACCCACTGGAAGTTCACGGCTCTACTGGGCAAATTATTCTTGCACAAGCAGATTCTGGCACAGGATATGTGCGAGTTGATTCAAGTAACGCTGGCTCAGAGGCTGTTTTTTGGGCTAGAGCCACAAACACAGGCTATTCTACAATTCAGTTTGGCGACCCTGATGATAGCGATGTTGGCTGGATAAAATACGAACACTCTAACAATTCAATGCAGTTCAGAACAAACGCCTCAGAAGCCGGACGCTGGGATGCAAATGGCAACTTGCTGGTGGGTACGACTGATTATGCTGTATATGATAACAATGCCAACAATAGCACGGACAATGGCATCAACATCAGGAACGATGGCAAATTGGACGCTGCTCGTTATTCGAGCATAGTTCTTGGTTTGAACCGCACTGGGACAGACGGTACTATTGCTGAATTTCGTAAAAGCGGCACCGTTGTGGGTAGTATTGGTAACAGTGGCAGTGATTTATATGTTGATTCAGCAGATGACCTTTTTCTATACGCTGGTGGTAATATTGGACTTGGCGTCTTTCAAAGCGGTGGAAGTCTTCAGAATGTTAGCATTTACACACACCTATACCCCAATGGTTCGTTAAATCTTGGTGCTTCTGGTTCACAGTGGAATAATTTACACCTATCCGGCGGTGTCGTCTTTGGCGATGCTGGCGGCTCTGGTACGTCCACAAGCAATACCTTGGATTCGTACGAAGAGGGAACTTGGACGGCATCTTTTGCTGGTTCAGCTACTACTGCAACAGGTAATTACACGAAAGTAGGTAATACTGTTTTTATTACGGTGTACGGCAGCAGTCTAAATGTTACAAGTACACCTACAGCAACTATATCAGGCTTGCCGTTTACTAATAATGGTGGATATTCGGTTGCCTCAATAACACACGACACTTATTCAAACAATTCTTACAACGGTTATTTTGGAAGTGGGACAACAACAATAATTCCGATTCAAGATGGTACTATTTCTGGGTCAGCGGCAGTTGTTGGAAACCCTAAATATATAATGGTAAGTGGAACATATATAACTAACTCATAACCTGATTGGATTATCGGGTCGAACAGTCCAGCCATAAAGGAGATAAACGATGGCACTAACAGAAGAAACATCACAAGACAAAATCGAAATCGTAGGCGACTTCAAGCACGTTCAAGTACGCACTGCCACAGTCATCAAGCGTGATGGCGTTGAGATAAGCCGTAGCTTTCACAGGCACGTTGTAGCCCCTGACATTTCGGCTACTGACCTAGCTAATGAAAGCGCAGAGGTTCAAGGCATCTGTGCAGCGGTACACACACAGGCTGTGAAGGATGCGTATGCGGCGCATCTGGCGGCACAGGCTGCTGCGATGGCTCCGGCTGAAGAAACTCCGGCTGAAGGGGAATAGTAAATGACTAGAGCAAGAGACATTGCAAGTGCAACCACGCCCAATGCAAATGCGGCGTTGCTTGCCACGTTCCCACACAAAAACCTCATCATCAATGGTGCAATGCAGGTGTGGCAGCGTGGTGTAAGTCAAACCGTTGCTGGTTACGGAAGTGTTGATAGATTTCAAATGAGTAATTCTACTTCTACATTCACAACGACACGACAAGCCTTTACTGCTGGTCAGACGGATGTTCCTAATAATCCTTTATATTATTTAAGGTGTGTAGTTTCTTCGGGTGGGGCGGCAGGAAACTATATGTTTATGTCTCAGGGAATTGAAGGTGTACAAACCGGCGCAGGACAAACTGTAACATTATCGTTCTATGCTAAAGCTAGTTCTGCTTTAAAAGTGGGTATAAGTTACCAACAATTATTTGGTACTAGCGGTTCTTCAACAGTAAGTACGAATGGCGTAGCAGTAACACTATCGACAAGTTGGACTAGATATACAGTAACTACAACCTTGCCTTCAATAGCATCTAAAACAATAGGAACAGCTTCCGATATGCTGAGACTTTTGCTTTGGTTAGATAGTGGCTCAACTTACAATACTAGCTCTGGTTCGATTGGTAATCAGTCAGGAACATTTGAGTTTTCAAACATCCAGCTAGAACTCGGCGACACAGCCACGCCGTTTGAACACCGCAGCTTTGGCGATGAGTTGGCTAGGTGTCAGCGGTATTTTCAGTTTGTTTCACAATACTTTGAATACTCCATTGGAGCAACAGGAGGTTTTGGGACACCAAGGGTGTCATTTACAACTCCAATGAGAGCAAACCCAACATACACAGTTACAGCTTCGGGTGGCGCAGGCGCAGTATCTTTGAATGGATTTAGCACTAAAAATGTTAGTGGATTCCCAATTGGATATGGTTTGAGTTTTAGTTCAACATCATCTGGATATATTTACTTTGATGCGACAGCATCAGCAGATGCGGAGTTATAACAATGAATGAAATTACAATTACAAATGCTAAGTATATAGAAGATAGAGATGGTAATACCATAAATGTTAAGGCAACTATTGATGGTGTAGAGATGTATGTTTCTATTGACCAAGCCAACCGCCACTACGCAGAAATAATGCGTCAGGTAGACGCTGGCACGTTGACCATAGCGGATGCTGACTGATGGAAATGACCAGTCTCGTAGATATGCTATTGAGTATACTTGCTGCTGCTGGTGCGTGGTGGGCTAATGGTATGAGCCGTGAACAAAAGAGACTAGAGATACTATTAAACAAAACACGTGAAGACTACGCTACTCGTGCAGATATGAAGGACGATATGCGCCGTGTAATGGAAGCACTTCATCGTGTAGAAGATAAACTAGATAAAGTATTAAGTAGGGAACTGTAATCAATGGCAATGTTTAAAGCATTCAAACCTGAAGCAATGAATAAGATTGCTAACGCTATGGGCTATTCTGGTGACATGAACCAGTTTCAACAATTCATTGAGCAAGACCCTGCTAAACAAGCACGTATGAATATGTTCAAAGAAGCTGCTGTACAAATGGCTAAAGGTGGGTATGCGAAGAATTACAAAGATGGTGGGGCAGTGCCACCACGCCGTGTTGACATTAAGGGCCAAGACCATATGCTTGCCTACATCACACCAGAAGAAGGTGAGTTACTAAAAGCGCATGGTGGTTCAGGCAAACCGGGTCCAATGGGTATCCCTTCTTTTGAATCTGATGGCCCAACAGTAGAAGCAACACATTACTATGCTCAAGACCCAAGAGACCCTGACAATAGCATTAGAGTAAGGATTGGTTCTCGACAAGATACTTACGACAACCGTGCAAGAACAGGGTATAGTGAAGAAACCCATCTTGCTTTTAAACGTAATCCTCTGCAAAGTATGGGAAAATCTGTACCTCCTATTAGTCAGCAATACGGAAGCTATGTAGAAACGCCTACAGCACAACAGGCACAGGCTGACTCTGATACACAAGCTGCTGCTGCAGAACAAGCGGCAGCAGAAGCACAAGCAACTGCAGATGCACAGGCTGCTGCGCAAGCACAGGCTGCTGCAGAGGCACAACAAGCTGCCGCTGCTCAACAACAATACTCACAACAAGTTGCTGCTCAGATGCAAAATAACCCCGGACAACCACCTAGTCAATCAGCACCGGGTCAGCCTTACGCTTTTAGACCGCCGGGGAATCTACCTGCACAAACTGCACAAACTGGACAACAGGCTTACGTACAACCTTATGTACCCCCTATCTATCAAGCACCATATTTATCGGGTACACAGTTTACTCCAGTCGGTCAGTACGTACAAGACCCTAATACTGGACAGCCTGTAGCACAAGCATATAATCCACTTAATCAAGGGTATGGTGCAGCGGCAGCTAACTTCCAACAACAAATACAGGGTGGTTATGGTACAAATACAACAAATACAGATATATCTGAAACAACATTAACACAAAACAAAGGCGGCTATATTAAGCCACAGAAGTTTGCTGTAGGCGGTACTGTTACAAACCCATCAGGCACACAGGCTGCTACACCTGTAGTAACCGGACCTTCAACACCTAAAGATGGTCAACCTGCTATTGGGCAGTTTAGTGTCGAGCAAATGTATACTCCGGGTGTGCCTGTTGGCGGTACAACAATTGCTGCTCAAACTCAACAAAATGCACAGCAAGATATTGCGGCAGGTACAGGTACTTTAACAGGACAAGTTGCTGTACCTACAGCCACTGCAGCAGCATCACAAGCACAACAAATTACCCCATCACAAACAAACACAATGCAAGCTGTACAGGCGGCTCCTGCAGTAGATGCGGCTATGCAAGCTACACAAGCTGCACAGGCTAACCCACAAGACCCACGTGCGCAAGTAACTGCTGCACAACAGACTGCCTCATCAGTAGGTAATCTACAGGCAGCGCAGGGCAATGCTTCTCTTATTAATAATCCAGTACAACGTCAGATACAACAGGGTGAACTAATCACTGGTGCTGCTAATGCTGCTACTGCTTCTGCCTTTACTGCACAAGTTCAGGCTGCACAGGCTACTCCTACACAACAGGCTACTGTACAGGGACAGCTTGATGGATTGATGCAACAGTTCCAAGGGGGTGCTACTCCATCATGGGCTGCTGGGGCGATGAGGGCTGCTACAGCGGCTATGGCTGCACGTGGCTTGGGTGCTTCATCTCTTGCAGGTCAGGCCATTGTACAGGCTGCTATGGAGTCTGCATTGCCTATTGCACAGGCTGATGCCGCTACACAGGCACAGTTTGAAGGACAGAACTTATCTAATCGCCAGCAACGTGCTATGCTTGCCGCACAACAACGTGCGCAGTTTATGGGTCAAGAGTTTGACCAAGCATTCCAGTCACGTGTACAGAACTCTGCACGTATTGGTGATATAGCCAACATGAACTTTACTGCTGAACAGCAAGTACAGTTAGAGAACGCTCGCGCTACTAACACTATGAACCTAAACAACCTGTCTAACTCACAGGCAATGGTCATGGCTGAAGCTGCTTCATTGGCACAGTTAGACACACAGAACTTAAATAACAGACAGCAATCTGCAGTACAGAATGCTCAGTCATTCTTACAGACAGATATGGCTAACCTATCTAATCAACAGCAGACAGAGTTATTTAAGGCACAACAGCGTACACAGTCTATGTTCACAGACCAAGCTGCTAAAAACGCTGCAGCGCAGTTTAATGCATCAAGCGAGAATCAAGTTGACCAGTTCTTTCAGCAGCTTGGTTCTCAAGTCTCTCAGTTTAATGCGACACAGGCTAATGCACAGGCACAGTATAATGCAGGTCAGACTAACACAGTCAACCGCTTTAATGCTGAACTAAATAACCAGCGTGACCAGTACAATGCACAGAACCAGATGGTAATCGCACAAAGTAATGCGCAGTGGCGTAGGCAAATAGCTACAGCAGATACCGCTGCGGTTAATCGTGCTAACGAACTTAATGCTAATGCTGTCCTAGATATTAGTAAGCAAGCCTACGATAATCTGTGGAGTTATTATTCTGATACTATGGAGTGGGCTTGGAATAGCGCAGAAAATGAAGCAGGACGACAAAAAGATATAACAGTTGCTACTATAAATGCAGAAAAATCTGCTGAAGCTGAAAGGCTTAGAGGGGATTACAATGCAAGTTCATCTATGGGAGGATTTGCAATGGATATTGTTAAAGGTGTTATTCTTGGTGGGTTCTAAGCCAAAGTAGTTAAAGGAGATAAAAGATGAATACAAGTATTGCAAGGCTTTCTTATATAAATACACATAAAAAATTATCCGCTAAAAATAAATTAAAACAAGAGCCTTCTAAAGATGTAAAAAATAGCTTGCTATCTAAGCCTGATTATGGTAAAATAAATCGACATGAAGATGATGACGCAGCAGTTTTTCTTTTAGAGAGAGTGTTAAAAGGATTTAACAATGCTTAACAATAAACCATCTCCTGTATTAGATGCACCTATTCCGGGTCAGGGAATGACTGCGCCTTTAGGTGGAAGACCGTGGCAACAACCGCCTAGATATAACACACCTGAGAAAGCACTTTCTTTTTATGTAAAACGTATCTCAGGAGATAGGGAAGTAGAAAAGCTACTAGACTTAATAGAGTTAGGTGTTCCAGTTGACACTTTGGTAGATTCTTTACAGTTGGGTGGAGTTATGGAAGGTTTACATAGTGTGGATACTGGCATATTAATAGCACCCGCTTTAATGGAAACTATTAATCAAATAGGATTAAAAGCAGGTTTAGAACCAGTAATGCCTAAAGAAGAAGATGACCCTAAAAAAGCTAGTGATACGGAAATTGCTTTACAATTAAAAAAGTTAGCGGATAAAGAAGGTTCTTCTATTTCTATGTTAGATGATGTGGAGCAATCTTTAGAAGAACCTGCGGTAGAAGAACAAGAAATTCCTACTGGTTTAATGGCGAGGAGAACATAGTATGGCGTTTATTACTAGTGCATTTTTTGGAGGTATGGCTAAACGCGGTTCTGAGATATTATCAGAAGAACGCCAAGAAGCTATTTCAAACACAGAAGATGAAATTAAAATACTGACACAGCTAGGTTTGCCTAAAGCTATGGGGCGTAGGTCTAAAAGAAAAGAAAAAGAAACAATATTTGAGAGTCTTAAAACCCAAGGTTTTAACGGGGACGAGATTGCTGTAATTATGAAAGAGGGTACAGGTCAAGCCGTATTAGACCACATAAAGAAAAATGAACTAAAATACGATAATTATAAAGTTCGTCCTGCTGAGATTGTACGTATGGATGCTGGATATGAAGCGCATGGATACACTAAAGATCAAGTACTAGACCTAGTGATGGGAAAACTGGATACTGGAACTCCTACCCTAGAAGCAGTAGACGAATTATCTGGTAAAAAACGATCTGGTGGTTTGACAGGTCTTCTTGGTGGCAATTTAGATAATGTTAGAACAAAAAGAATGGAAGCTATTGCTAATGCTACTGGCGTTAGTATGAGTGAACTGGCTGCCTATGCTTCTGACAGTATTATCTATGACGATATCAAGGTAAAAGGTAAGACTAGATTGTTTGATCCTGCTGCAGCAGCTATTGCGGCAAAAGATTCGTACAGTACAGCCCAAGTATCAAGAGGTTTAACAGGTTACGCTTCAAATAAAGTAGTGTCTAGTAAAATTGCGGGTAGCGATAGGGATGGGCCAGTCTATGGATTTAACGACACTGAGATTGCGGATATGATGGCAGACAAAATAAGAGAGATAGAAAACGCAAAGAGAGCCGAAAAACAAGAAAAAGGAGATTATGGTCCTATTACATCTAAAGATATGGCAGAGATGGAAAATTCATTGAGTGGATGGATTTCTACCGCTAGAACACCTAGTGGCAAGGTAATTGCTCTTAATCCAAAAGCAAAAGAAGATGGTGCTGTCTCTTCAGATGGTCCTCTTGATGTTACAGGTCTAAGTCTTGGACAATTAGAGGCTTTGTTACGAGATGAACTGCAGCCGCAAAATGGAAGACCTGTAGATGAGGCTATGGCTAAAGCTATTGCAGAACAGATACGAGAAGCGATGATTGCAGAAGCAAAAAGAACAGGTTCTAAATTAACAACTGAAAGTATAGATACTGCTATACAAAGAATTTTGAGTAGCCGTGGTTATGAAGCATCTTCTTCAGAAGAACAAGAAATTCCTACTTTAGAAGAACCTGCGGTTGGTGATGGAATAACACTAACAAATTAAATGAGGACATAATGTTCAAAGCGTATAATGAAATCGAAGACCTCGACAAAGAAACACTGGCATCTGATGATGATTTTATCGCAGATGCCGTTACTTTTTTAGAGAAGCGTGGCGGTCTAAGCGGTAAAATGAGCCGCCAAGACGTGTATGAAAATTTTATGGAACATATGCGTTTTCACGATGTTAATGAAATTACTACCTTACGTGATCTTGAGTATGCACAAAATGCAGACGCAGATGGTAAGGCTGGATTTGCTCGTCTTATTGATGCCTACGATAAAGTAGATGACAGTGATACAGGGCGTATGCTACTGGATTACGCTGAAGGATTAGCTACTGCACCATCTACTTACATAGGGCTTATTAGTGCTGGCACTGGTAAGGCTGCAGCAGTGGCTGGTACACAAGCTGCTAAGTTAGGAGTACGTAAGATACTAGGTGACGTAGGGCGTTCTGCTGTTCGTGCAGCAGTACCAGAGGCGGCTATCGGGTTAGGTCAGGGTGCTGTACAGGAAGCTACTCGTGTCACTACTGGACTGCAAGAAGAATTTACAGGTGGTAGAACTCTTACTACAGGTGTTGCTGGCGGTTTAGGTGGTGCAGTATTTGGTGGTGGTGCAGCGGCTATAGGATCAATGACTGGTAAGGGTGCTTTATCACGCGCTTCAAAAGCAAATGAATTACTAGAAGCTGCAAGGATAGGCGCAGCAAATAAGGCTAAAGTTGCCGCAGAAAAAACAGATGAAGTTTTAGCTACTGCCAGTAAAGAAAAAGTAGAAGCAGTTCGCAAGACTTTAAATGAACTTGACCCTGCAAAAGTAGCAGAAGGAAGACGATTAAAGAAAGACTTAAATCCTAGTTCTACACTAGAAGCTTCATTAGGCAGTGAGGTTTTTAGAAACATCATGGCTGCTGGTGTTCGCGTGAAAGATGTTCTGGATGTTAAACCCGGTGAACGTATTACGTCTGCTATGCAAAGAGCATTAAAAAATGGAGAGTTACAAGACTTAGGTATTTCTAATATATTAAAAGAACACAATTTAAATATGGATCAGTTTTCTCTTGTATATATGGCAGAAGTTTCTGAAGCAGGTAGAACTTTGAATATTCAAGGTCAGCTAGCAAAGGAATTAAAGACTAAAGACCCAAAAGCCTATGCTAAAATAAATAAACTATTAGATGATTTAGATGATCTTAGTCAGGATGGTGTTTCAGGTATAAGCAGAAAAGAAGCCGAAGACATTGTTGGCAATGCGGCTGTACGAGAAAAGTTTTTTCAAGGTGTAAGAGACTTTGATAAAACAGGTGTCAGTTTTATGACGTTACAACCTGCCACTACAATGAGAAACACTATAGGTGGTGGCTTTCGTGTAGGAGTAGATGCAGCAACTAGAACTATGGACAACCTAGTTCAAATGGCAATAGATACAAACACAAAAGGATACTTTGCTCCAAAGAGAAGTCTGTTTGATGGTAGCTTTGATGTAGCAAAGTACATGTTTAACCCACAAGAAAGTAGGGTTATTAGAACATTGTTTGAAGAGAATATGCCAGAAGAAGCTAGACGATTATTTAGAGAAGCTGCTGATTTATCTGCAGCCACAGATACAGAAACTAAACTAGCAAAGCTAGGAAGAAAAGTTCAGGTACTAAACACTGCATCTGATAATCTTTTTAAACAGGGTGTACTAGCTGCTTCTTTAAAACGCAGATTGTCTGACAAAGGAATTAATTTATATGATGTAATTAAAGATGGTTCTTTTGGAGATATATCAGAAGACATATATCAGGAAGCAATAAAAGACGCTTACGAATTTACGTATCAGTCTAACATGAAAGGTAACGATGTATTTAGTGCGTTTACTAGAGGTTTTATACGTTTTAACGATAAGTGGCCTGTTGTTATATCTTCATGGATGCCCTTCCCAAGATTTGTAGCTAATCAGTTAAAGTTTCAGTATCAGCACATGCCTTTGATTGGTATGTTAGACGTAGTAACTAATCCATCAATAGCAAGAGAACGTATACCTAAACAGTTAGCTGGTGCAGCCATGCTTACAACTGCCTATGCTTGGCGGCTAAAACAAGGTGATGGTGCTGAGTGGTACGAGATACATAAGGGCGGTGATGACTACATAGATGGTCGTGCTATCTATGGCCCTATGGCTCCGTTTATGCTTGTCGCTGATATTATTTATCGCGCACAAACTGATACATTCTCAAAACTACCTGTGTCTGTAGGAAAGTATTACTCACAGGCATTACTACAGGCTACTCTAGGTTCTACGTTTAGAACAGGTATGGGTATAGCTATGCTGGATAAAGTATTTGAAGATGGTATAACTTCTGCTGCAACTAATACAAAAAATTGGGGTGAAAGCATTGGTAATTTTGTAGGAAGATGGACAATTCCAGCAGGAGTAGCAAAAGACGTGTATGGTCAGTTTGATCCAGAATCACGTAACATACCTACTACTGCTACAGGAGATGAAAACTTTTTTGATTACATGTACAAAAAAGCTACTCGTAATCTCCCCGATTTTCCATTATCTGAATGGTCAGACGACATGTTATTTGGAGTACCATTAGAAACTTTAGGCGCACCTTCTCAGAAAAAAGATTATGATGTACCAGCGGTATCTCCGTTGGTGTCTGGTCCACTACGCGCTATTAATCCACTAGAAAAACAACTGTTTGGTGCGACTACTATACGTAAAAATAAAGTCATGCAAGAAATGTCACGTTTAGGTATGTCTTATACTGATATGTATAGGCGAAACAAAGATGATAAGATTGATTTCTATACACGGCAAGAGTTGTCTCGTAAAGGCGGCGTACATAATCTTAATGAAACCTTGAGCAAAGTGATTGCATCACAAGAATATCAAAATGCACCACGTTCTTTTCAGCAAGACATGCTGGAAAAGGGTGCTAGTAGAATAAAACTAAGAGCAGAAAACGCAGCAAAAGTAAGACTAAAAGGCCAAGCTGCAAGAAGAGGTTTACCTTATAGCAGAGTTGAAATAGCTGAGTGGGATAAACTGTCTAAAAAGGATAAAAATAAAATCAATGAATTGTATCAAAGTTATGAGGGTTTTGAGGGCAGGACTGTAGGAAAAGACAAAGACATGATTGTAGAAATAGGTGGTCGAAAAGTTAATGTTCTTCAGTGGGCTATTAGAGAGGCCATGCCTGTTGCTAAAAGAGGGATACAATAATGAAAGCAGTCAAACCCGCACTAGACACATCCCTTGAAGAAGTAGATGATACGGAAGACATCGTTTACGAATACAACCTAATGCCAACTGCACCTGATTTATATGCATCAGGAAAAATGCAAGCTATGCAAGAGGCAATGGATATTGACACTGGCGTTGATACCCGCACAAAAAGTGAGCGTATAAACGAGCAAATGGATGCTTTAAAGTCTATTGGAAGAGGCTCTATTACATCACCTGTAACCGGGGTGGTAGATACCGTAGAAGCCGGTAAAATGTTGCCAGAACTAGATGATAAGGTAAAACCTTTTGCACCTACTTACACAGGAATTGAGTCTGCATTTGAACAACTATATAATCTAGGATTTAATAGAAAAACTGCTGAAAAAGCGATAAAGGATGTCACAGGAATAGAATTAAAAGGTGATACAGGAGAACTTATAGGAGAGTTTATTTCACCTGTTGCCGCAACTAAAGCAGTAAACGCAATTGTTTCTAGTGCTACAAAGTATGGAACAACAGAAGCACCTAAAGCTATATCAAGAATTTCTGCCGAGGCAAAAAAACTTTTTTCTGATGCGGGTGGATTTGATGACTTAGCTACAGCCACAGCAGGTAGTACACGTGGTCAGACTGCAAAGATGTTAGATAAACGTCCTTTACCTGATACTTCTGTTACAAAGATAATTATAGGACGGTCTGGTAAAGATTATGATAAAAAAGTTGCTTCTTATAATAAAGCAAAGCAACAATTAATACCGGGTAAAAATAGGGTAGACGATCAGGATGCACAGGAGTTATGGAATAGGACAGGTGCGCAAGAAGATGTCGTAGATAACGATATTGTTTATGAAATCCCTACCGCCAAAGCTAGATTAAAATTAGAAGAGTCTGATTTATTTGATTTTGACGCGCCATCCCCTAGTCTAAAGGAAGGTCGTGCGTCTTTCGGTACTAAATTTTCTTTAGGCGATGAAAGAGTAGTTACACTAAAAGACATACTAGACTTTGATGAACTATATAAACAAGCCCCCTACTTAAAAAATGTTCAAGTAAAACGTCTTAGTGGTTTTGCAAGACTGCAAGGTACAAAGGCAGCATATAATCCAGAGTCAAACACTATCTTTATAGCTAGTGGTAGTCCTACAAACTTAACGTCTGACTTATTGCATGAGGTTGAACATGCAGTGCAAGCAGCAGACGGGAAGGATTTTGGTGGCGGTAATTTTAGAAGGATATTAAAAGAAGACCCTGAGTATGACATGTTAGGTGGTGCGGAAAGAAAACGAAAATTAAATAAAACACGCCAAGATATTATAACTGAATACTCAAATAAAGATTCCTTAAAAAAAGAACATATTAGAGGATTTTTAACAATTTTTCCTAATGTTCCAAATCCTAAAAAGTTTATAGATACTGTACGAGCTTTACCCGCAGTAGAAAAAACAGGCCGTGCTGCTTACGCGGATGTTTTTCCGTACTATACAGACGTAGATAACTTTATGCAAAATCAGTTTTCAGAAATAAACTACGAATATACAAGTTCAATTATTGACGCACTTAATTTTATTAGAACAGCTAGTCCTAAACAAATAACGTCTTTGCTTTCTGATATTAAAAATGCAAAACTTATGGACTTAGAAAAATTCGATGCTGTTGAAAAAAGAGCCGTACTAAAGTATCTGCGTGATCCGGGAGAAGTTACAGCAAGAAATGTTCAGTTTAGATTTTTAACAAGTAAAAAAGACCCTAGTATAACTAGCGTTGCACCTAGACTTACTGAAGATAGATATGCTGGTTTAGGTGAAGTGCCTTTTGATGTAGTAAATAAACCACCTACAAAAGCAGTAGATCAGCTTTCAAGAGAGGCAGCAGAAAAAGGTGTATCCTTAACAGATGAAGGTTACTATCTGGGTACTGCAGCAGAGCGAGGTAGTGAAGCACAGTCTATAGACGGTATAGATAGCGGCATATTAGATTTTGGTGCTGCTAAAAAAGACCAAGAATTAAAAGGTGCTTTAGGAGACATGAGTAAACGCATGTCACAAATTATAGAAGATCAAAAAGAAGCCTATAAACTGTTTGTAGATAAAGGGGACACCGAAAAATTAATACCCGGAACTAAAATACTTTCAATGGGAAATGATAAAGGTCTTGCTAAAAAACCCTTAACGGTTGAAGGTTATTCTGTAAGTCGTGAAAATCCAGAAACGGTAACTCGTTTATACAAAAAATATAATAAAGAATTAATAGATCGCGGCGTTATCCCACCTGAACCTGTATTTATAGAGCATAAAGGTAAAAGTTATAGGTTAATGATACATCTAAGAGATGCAAACGGAAAAGTAGATGCACATTTAGCAGATATGGTTACACATAAACCTGAGATATTTACTCAACTCAAAGCTGTAGATAAAGGTGGTTTGATGGCAAGAAGATGATAGTAGTAAGGGGGCAATTAAGCCCCCTCTTTTTATCTGTTATCTCCGTCACCCTGTAAACGGTTTCTAGCTTTTCTATCTGCCAGCTTGTCAAGATTACCTTCCATAATGCTACCAAGATTCATGTCCACTTCTTTTGCAAGCATAGCGCAGTACCATAAAACATCTCCTAACTCTGCACCTATCTGGTTCATCTTATCGTTGTATCCTTCAATGTCAGCACCATCACGTATTAATTTCTTAACCTTATTTGAAATCTCACCAGCCTCACCACAAAGCCCAAGAGTGATATACTCAAGGGCTTTTTCTTTTGGGAAGATGGCAGTCTCAGCAGCACGTATCTGATACTCTGTTGCTGTAATACTACTCATCCTTTTTCTCTCCTTCATCCAGTTGTTAGCTTCCTGCTCTAGCTTGTTCATGTTTTAGTATCCTCTCAAGGTTATCGTAGAATGCAGTATTCCATCCACGTACCCACTCACGATGCTGCATGGTATTCCTGTCCATGCCGCTGTCAGCCATGAAGAAACCCTTCTTAGCCTTACCACACTTACCTTTCTTAAAGGCTTCGTAGCCCCACTCAAACTGTATCTTGAGTGGAGCATCGTACTTACTAAGGCCATTACGCCGCATCCATATTCTCCTGTACCTGAAAGTTGAACAACTTAATTGTAGTAACTTTGTCAATCTTAAACCATTCACCTTTACGTTCATCAGCAAAGTGTTCAAAGATTTTGTGCATCTCGCGTTCCTTTGTGTGCTGATTATCTGTAGAGATTGTTGCTACAATCTTGTAATCACGAAAGGGTGATGAGGTTTGGTAATTGGTCAACCTGTCAGTAGACTTGACTGCTTTACCTACCTTAACCCACTCAGGCCATGCGCTATTGACGATAGCGTAAACTTCACCTTCAGCTACACTTTCAATTTTCTCGTGCGACCATGCATCATCTAATGCTTTGTATCGTCCGGGTTTGTGCAAGGGATGAGACTTAGGTATGTACTCACCATTAACCCACATCCTCTCATTATTTCTTTTATTCTGTGCTTCTGGGTTATCCTTCTTGTACATAGGCTCACCTGTGTACGGGTTTGGTTTGAATCTTTCAGTTAACATTTATTAATCTCCCTCTGGCTGCGCCTCTGAGGTTTCGTTTACAGAAGCTACTAGCATCTTGCTAAAAGCATCCTGTGCTACTTGCAGTTGATCTAGGTCAAACCTAGCCTGTGCAATCTTATTGTTTAATGAAGCAACATGATTGACCATAGCCTTCTGGTTATCTTCTAGTTCTTCAAAGTCATACTCTTTACCATCAATGGTAATCATTCGGTTCTCGTCACTCATTCTCTTTCTCCTTCTCTTTAAGTTTCTTCCACTCTTCATAGCTAGGATGACTACGAGGGGGATTGTACTGTACCCAACCTTCCCCTCGTTTCCATACTAACTTATCACTACGCTGCTTCGATGTCAACTATTTCACATACCCCTGCAGTACACGCTAACTCACGTCCACCTGAAGTGGTATCCTCTTTCTCAAACTCTTGCAGCAATGACCAGTCTACATTCTTTGGCATCTTTGTCAAGAACTCTTTATAGTTATCTTCATCTATATCCTGATAAGGTGCTTGCTGATATGTATGCTCACTGAATGGCAGGAAGCTGATACCAGATACCTCATCAAAATGCTCATATACCCAAGAGCCAACAGCCATCCATTCATTTTCCTTAACTGAAATTGTTACGCTAGGCTTATGTTCGCACCAGTGACGCTGATAGGTAAGCCACAACTCAAGCTGCTCAATGGCATTCATCTGTGTCCTAGTGATTGCACCAGAGGGTGACTTCATAGGGAAGCTGAACACTGTTGTGCTGTCTGGCTTCATTACATCAGGCTCTGCTGGAATACCCTGTGACATAAGGAACTGTGTGAGTGGGTCTTTGTTATCACCACGTACAGTACGAATGTAGAATGGGTTATGTCGTGCATGGATACCTGACGCTGCATCAGTAAGCTGCGATACAGTACCACTAGGCTTCACACAAGTGACAGCAGTTGACTGTGGTATTTTAAGCTGCTTCGCCATAGCTGCATTGGTTTGCACTGCAGTATCACGCAAGACCTCTAGCATCACCTCAAGCGTATTGCCTGTTGTAGATGTCAGCTTGTTGTCCATGATACCTGTCAATGATACACCAAGCAAGCGTTCTTCTTCTGTATTCTTTTTCCATACATTGCGTAGGTACTTGAAGTTAGTCAATGTAGCTTGGAATGTACCAAGGATGGTAGCTAGGCGTACCTTTTCCTTGAGTGTATCTACTGTGTCACTCTCACGTACAACTACCTCTGACAAATTACAAAACTGGTATGGGCGTAAGATTATCTCACTGCAAGGATTACACCCGAAGTCATGGTCAGTCTCACGTCTACCATTCTTAGCAGCTTGCTTGATAGCTGACTGCCTGTTGAAGATACCACGCTCACCTGACTTGCTGTCGTACAGAGACAACCACTCACGCATGAATGTACCCATCTCAGGCTTAGTCTTATAGGCTACAGAGTTATTAGCTAGCGCACGTTGTCCTTCATTCTCCCACCATTGACCTGACTTAGCATGTGCCATCTGGTCATCGTTTAGATTAGACAATGAAATCAATGCACTACGGCGTACACCACCTACGACTACCACTTCACCAATCTTACACATAATGTCATGGCACTCGATTGGATAAAGCCTACGTCCTGCTGCACCCTTAAACTTCTGTACAACAAACTCAAACAACTCAACCAAAGGCTGTGGGCCTGATGCCCTACCGCCAAATGTCTTGAGGCGTTCACCTGCTGCACGTACTTCAGACACATCCCACTTGGGAATCTGTCCAGTATACAGCATAGCAATCAGTTCCTTGAGTGACTTAGCCCAACCCGGACGTGAATCACCTACCTTGATTACTGTGTCTGTGTGATGAAAGTCTTCATTCACAATAGGCAGTTTCTCAATGCAATGACGCTCCACAGAGAAGCCTACACCTGTGCCACACATAAGAATGTACATAGTCTCATCAAACGCACGTGGGCTATCAACAGGCACGTATGAGCAGTTGTATCCACCTACATGGCAGCGGTCTAGTGCTGGCCCTGCAGTCATCAATGCCCTCATGCTAGGCATGATAGCTTGACTAAGTACAGCTTCTTCTAGTTCACCTCTTAGTGAATTAGAAAGCTTATAGCCGTGATTGCTAGACAGGTGGCTAGCCATGTAATCAAAATATCTTGATACAGTTTCACTCCATGTTTCCCTTCGTTGCTCATCCTCTTTCCATCTTGCATATCGGGAAAGAGCGATAAAGTTTTGGTAGTCTGTTGGTAATTGATTGCTTATCATTGTATCACTCCATAATGGTTCTAATTGTTTTGATGTCTGCACCTTCTATATCATAGAAGTATTCACGTATACCATCTTCTAATTCCTCGCCTACTTGTCCATCAGCAGGTACTGGATAGTCTTCTTCATCTACTTCTACGGTGATGTACATTTTAACTCTTACCATCAGCCATCACCTCTTCAATCAACTTGTCTAAGTACCACTTGGCCTTCTGCAAATCCTCTATAGGCTTATCCTTGTAATCGAAACGCCAGAGGTACTTCATAATGTTACCCTGCAGGTAATACTTGAACCCTTTGTCAGTGGCAGCAGAGATAGCATGGATGCATTCAATGCCTGTTTGATTGTAATGTGGTGGGCTGTTGACCATATCAACATTACCCCAAGCCATCTTACCTGCTTGCTCTGCTTCTTCCATCTTTTTCATGTATGTATCATGCCTCATGCTGAACCCCCTGTCTTTGTGTTAAAGTTAAGATGTACTACATTACCATCATAGGTTTTTTCTACACCCG